>Ga0134128_10000853_pt1 | contig 41517 bp, 33 predicted proteins | sample KB31754_FD_96462 | JGI IMG/M metagenome (GOLD analysis project Ga0134128, IMG submission 96462) | Terrestrial soil microbial communities with excess Nitrogen fertilizer from Kellogg Biological Station, Michigan, USA - KB3-175-4 | ecosystem: Environmental > Terrestrial > Soil > Unclassified ...
AGATGCAGTAGGATATTCTCCGCACAAATGCTTGAATGTAGCCTGGCTTGTTTTATTAAATGTTCTGCTTTGCAATGCTTCGTAAAAGGCGCGATTGCGCTCATCACCATTTATACCCAGCATTACCAAATCTATTTCAGAAATTGAGATACCTGATCTTTCTAGAAAAAGATTAAGCTTACTTAATGCTACTTTTTTTTCAGAGGTAGTAAAAATAAAAGTGTCCCTGATCTGCAAATGAGATCTTGCAGCAGGCTCACCAGATAAAAGAAAGAAAGCAGCGCCCTCACCACCAATGCTTCCTAAAAAATTACTACGAGTGATGTCACGCGGTGTGGCGGGGGTTTTTCTATATACATTGCCCGCCTGCAATAAACTTTTGGTAATTTCAGTAAGCTCGTCTATCCCCCCTGTCAATATTGTCTCACCAGGATGATCATTCAAGTATAATTGTGCATTGACAACTGCATGTTCAAAAGAGTGACCACGATGAACATAGGTAATATTATGGCCATGACAACCGGACAATAGAGCGATCTGACCTGCCACTGTGTTATGGGTGGACTGGATGAAAGATGTAGGAGTAAGCATCTGTTCATCCTGTGCAATCATTTTTACAAGGAACTGCTCCGTATCATTTAGGCAACCTAATGCCGTTCCTACAGATAGGGCATCAGGCTTTTCAAGGCCAGCCTGTTGCATGCAGATCCTGGATGCACCGATGCCCATGCGCACAACTTTGCTCATTCGCCTTAGCTGCATGGGTGGTATTACATCTTTGTAATCCGGCTCTATTGCAAGCAGCTGGTCGGTGTTATAAGAAGGTGCTGATGCGAGAAAATCATTATTGCTATTATTCCCCTGCGCGCTGATAATTCCTGTTCCGTTTATATACAGCTCCATATCAGCATTTTGAAAAAATAAGAGAAGAGCAATTGCCACCAAAACCAAATGAATTGGAAAGAACATTACGAATATTCAAACCCGTTTTCAATTCAGTAGTTGGGTGCCATGAAATATCATCCATTGGCGTTTCCCATCTTAGATTCGGGAATACCACACCATGTTGTATGCTTAATACGCTGAAAACTGCTTCTACCCCTCCTGATGCGCCTAATGTGTGCCCTGTGAATGCTTTTGTAGAAGAGGCCATAGGTATATTGTTGCCAAATATTGTTTCTATCGCTTTTCCTTCGGAGCTATCATTGTTTTCTGTACCTGTTCCATGCAGATTGATGTAATCGATATCGGCAGCATTTATTCCTGCCTTATTCAATGCTCCTTGTATCGCCAGTATATTTCCCGTGCCTTCGGGTGAAGAAGCTGTTTGATGATATGCATCATTTGCATTGGCATATCCGCTAACAGTACAAATCGGTGCCGCGTTCAACTGTTTTAAGGCACGCTCATTTGCTAACACTATATAGCCCGCACCCTCACCAAGATTAAGACCACGCCTGTTCTTATCAAATGGCTGACAAGGCTGCTTATCCAATATCATCAGGGTATTAAAACCATTCAAAGTAAAACGTATAAGGCCATCGGTACCACCCGCCACAGCAACATCAATCATATTATTAGCTATCATTTGCGCAGCCATCATAATACTATTTGCAGAAGACGAGCAAGCTGTACTGATGGTAGTAGTAAAATCCGAAAAACGGAAATGTTTGCTTACTAATTCCGTTACTGCACCACATTCATGATACATCACCTGCTGCAGATTTGCAGGATGTTGCCCTTTTTTATAAGTTTTGAAAAAAATTTCAGTGAGATCCATGCCACCATTTGTGGAGGCGGAAAAAAATCCGGTACGTAGTCCTGTAGACTTTTTTTCAAAGGGCTTCCATGCTTCCTTAACTGCGGCCGCACTTAGCAAAGCTGTCCTTGGCCAATATTTGCCGGAGCCGGATATAGCTGCTAATTCCTGATTAGATCTTTTCACTTCACCCACAGGCAAAGTATCTTTCCAAAAAGTTTCAAGATATTCTGCTTTGCTTATACCACTTTTGCATGATACTAATGAATCCAGGCAGGAACTTGTATCATCTCCTATAGCAGTAATAATTCCAGTATTTACCACATAGGCTGTTTGTCTCATCTAATGCTTTTATTAGCTGAGCTAAATGTAACACTTGAAAAGGGAGAATTGTTCCGGTGAGACGAGCGGCCGTCAGGATTTTTTTGAGACCTGACATTAATGATGTCGTAAGATGTAAATTCAATATCCGACACCGGACCGACACAAGGAATGAATGTGGCTAACTCTATGTTGCGAAGTTCTCTTTCTTCACTCAGTCTCTGGCGAATTGTTCTTAAATGCCAGGGTTTTATTAGACGCAACTTTTTCATTTATCTCTCGAAAAAAATGTTGTTTTTTTATTATTGTTTACTAATTCTTATACAGTTTCTGCATTGTTGCAGGTGATAATATTAAACCATTTTCATTTTTAGTGACCCAAAACAAGCATATATCATGTTCTTCATCTGCTATATCCACCCAGCCACAAATACATGCTTTCATACCCCTGTTTTCTATTAAGTCATTCACCCAAAAGCAAAGCTCATCAGTATCGAACCTCTCGCTTATCAGGCAGGTTTGCTCGCCTTTGAATCCGTGTCTTATACATATCTCTCCCAGCATGATGTTTGGGAGGGTATATACAAAAAGTGCCGGACTTGGGAAATTTGTTATAGTGTTACTATACTTTTTATCTACATCCAGGCATCCGTGCGACGACGCAAGTACTACTCCGATCTCATCTTTTTGCAACCCATTATACAGAAACTCATCATTGTTTTTCAATAAGTATTCTGCGCTAATCCATGCCCATTTGCATAAAATATCCATTTTAAAAAACTTTGGATAATTATATGATAATTCAATATAAAGATCTTCGGGGCGGGAGGTCTCTTTCTTGCTTAAAGATACTAAGGGAACACCATTTCTGGCTGTTATCTGCCTGTTAATGAGTACGTTATGACTAATACTTAGCTTCACTTCCCTCTATATATATCAAATTACATGCCTAATTTTTGGCATTTATAGCATGCTTTCTCTCACTCACAGCATGCATATATCGGCTCAAAGTACGCAGATTTTTTTCATGATTCCTAACAAAAGGATTAGAAAGGTCCCATACGTAACCCGCTAATATTGAACATATTTTTGATTTGTTATCCGGATCAGGTTCTTCGGTAAAAAAGATATTAAATAGATCTCCATTATACCATGCGTTCACATAAGTTCTAAACACATCTATCCCCCGCCTCATAAAATCTGCATAGCCATTTTCCCAATTTACCTCCTCACCTTTCAAATGCTTAATTACTAAGTTAGCTGCTGTTTGAGCTGATACCGATGCTAATGTGACACCTGAGGAGAATATGGGATCGAGAAATTCTGTTACATTACCTGTAAGTACAAATCCTTTTCCGTAAAATGTGTCGGTGGTTGAGCTCCAACTTTGTAAAGTGCGTGGCTCGTTCCATACGAGGGTTGTATCTTTAAAACGATCGGCTAATATAGGTTGGTCGGCAAGAAGCTTTCTGAATTTTTCTTCAGAAGTGCCTGTATATTGATCAAAAAATTCAGGATCTCCAACGTAACCTACCGAAGTATTTTCATTTGAAAAAGGTATCACCCATATCCACGTTTTGGGGTTATGCACACAGATTATGATCCTGTTTGGCTCATAAGCATCGCTTCGTTTTTCATCTGTAAGATGACAGAACATAGCCCTGCGCACAGGCTGATTGGATGGTTTATCCAGGCCAAATAATCTTGGTATCACTCTTCCGTAGCCACTGCCATCTACAATAAAGCGTGCTTTTATAGTTTCCAGGCTACCATCCTTCATCTTCACAGTCGTCAGCGAATGGTCATCAAATATCTGAATGTTTATTACTTCTGTTTCATATTGTACAGAAATACCCTTACGTTCACATTCATCGGCAAGAACTTTGTCGAATTCGGCACGTGGCACCTGCCATGTATGACCCCAACCCGGTGTATATTGTTTATCAAAATTGAAATCACAAATATGATCGCCCATTACAAACTTAGCCCCATCCTTTCTCTGAAAATGTTTTGCTTCAATGGCATCAATAAAATCAGCTTCTTTCATTGCTTCCATGCAACGAGGCAAAAAACTTTCTCCGATTACAAAACGAGGGAAAAGAGTCTTTTCGACTATTTGTACAGATATTCCTGAACGATGCATAATAGATGCTGCGATTGTTCCTGACGGTCCGGCGCCAATTACCAATACATCCACTTCTTTATTTAAGCTCATAATGCTTTTTATTTGCAATATTGAAGGTTATTTTTTGCGCAATTCAAGTATGGTGTGAGTCAACCCAACATCATCGATCTCTCTTATCAAATCAAATCCTGCTTTTTCTATAAATTCAAAATACAGCCGGCTATCGTATAGCTGGCTATTCCCGTTTGCCATTGTTGTAAAATATAACGATGTCATTTGAAGGCTAAATGCAGATGTTTCAAAGCGCTGGCGATCCCAAAAAGTTTCGTTGATAAATATGCGCCCATCGTCTGATAAAGCATCGTGACACTTACGCAAAATAAAAATTATCTCTTCATCTGCAAAACAATCAAGGAACTGGCTCATCCAGATCACATCGTAATTTTTTGGAAGTACGATATCATGCTGCAATATGTTCAACGGGTAATAGCTAACCCTATCCTGGTAGCCTAATGCCTCAATATTTTTCTTTGCAATATTTATTACTTCGGGCATATCGGCAATGCCCACATGTACATCTTTATCATGCTCAAGACATAATTGCGCCCATTTCCCTGTATTGCCACCTATGTCCAATATTTTTTTCGGAGCACTCTCAAATACCAATGGTATTGCTTCTGGAAAAACATTATCCGAGTAATAATGATCGAAAGCAAACCAGCTTGTTTTAGCAGGTTCCAGAAGGTGAAAAAGTCCCTGATAAATAGTATCCCAATTGCCCAGGTGCTTTAAGCCCCGCGGTTTCCCATCCACCAGAGACTGCTTCATATCCAAAGCGCCTTCGGCACAGATGTCGCGCATAAAATCAGTATTTACACGCGTCATCGCATTATTTAAAAAAATATGGCCTGTCTTAGCCAAAAAGTATTTATTGTCTTTTCTATACAATAACCCTATCCCTAAGCCGGCCTCCATCAGCACACGTACTGCATAGTTGGACATGCCTGCTTTTTCCTGTACTTCGTCTATTGTAGCACCTATGTTCCTGGCTTCCTCTATATGATTAAGAATACCGCTATCGCGCATAATTACAGAAGCCTGAAATACATAGGGAGCAAATGCTATAAACTGTGCCTGGGCAATAGCTTCGAGTGCAGTTTTTTTATCTTCTTCGAATAATGATTTCTTTGTTGTCTTTTCAGGAGTGCCCAACATAATTAATGATAAGATAAATTGTATTTTAAAAACACAACTTATAAATGATTATAAAATAGATATCTATGAATGTTTGCAATATACGGTAAACTATTAAAAATGTGGCCCATTTGAATAATGACATCATGCTAATCCTGCCCTTTATAAATATACGCAAGTATATCATTTATATCCTTGTCGCTAAGATTCGGGAAGGAAGGCATTGCAGCCTGATTCCAGTCTGTAAACAGTTTGGAAGCATAAGCATTTTGCTTGCTGTTTATTATTTGCTGAGAGTTCTTTATAAACGATTTTACTTGTGTTGTATCATTGTTCCAACGGCTTACTACACCCGTAAGTTTAGGGCCCATTTTGTCCTGATTTATAGAATGGCATTGTGAACAGTTGTTCACGAAAAGCTGTTTGCCATTATCTTCAGGTGTGGTTTGATTTCCAGCACTACCATTACTTTGTTGGCTTTGTCCACAGGCAACCAATAACAATGCAATTGCCACAAAAGAGAAGATGCTTCGTTTCATAAAATATGTTATTTTTTATCTTTCTAATGAATGAATACTGTGGAACAAACGTTTCCACCGCATGTCCCGGAACATGCTTTCACCATAGCTTAGCCATATTAACCATGCTTTGCCAACAATATGGTCTTCAGGCACAAAACCCCAGTAGCGTGAATCTGCAGAATTATGCCTGTTGTCGCCCATCATCCAGTAATAATCCATCTTAAAAGTATAAGTATTGGTTTCTTTACCATTAATGATGAATTTGCCGTTCCGCTCTTCCAGCTTATTATGCTCATAGCTTCCTATAACACGGCTATAGATGGAAATGTTTTTCGGTGTGAGAGTAATTGTTGTTCCTTTTTTAGGAATGGTTATAGGGCCATAATTATCCATATTCCATTTGTAATTGACTGTATCGAAAGGATATACCCACATATCCGGACGAGGCACTACCATGCCCGCCGGTTCGTAATAAAGTCTTACCCCTATAACTCCCGGTTGCTTTTTTACAATATCTACTTCATCGTTTTCTAAATTGTATAAATACTCCTTCTCGCCTATTCTTTCGGGCTGCTCTATATTATATTGTTGAACAAGGCCAGGAGATAACGGGTGCCCATCCGTTGTTACAATATAATCCGTTTTGGAATGAGGGAACAGTGTATTTGGTTTGCCATTCACATATACTCTTGTGTTTTTTATTTCTATAACATCTCCCGGAATACCAATGCAACGCTTGATGTAGTTTTCCTTTTTGTCTACAGGTCGGGTTATTACCGTGTATTTGCTCAAAACATTGGCACGTCCAAACAAGCGGCAAAGTGAATAATAATCTTCCTGCTGCTCCATTTCCAGTGCTACTGTGTCGCCCGCGGGGAAATTAAAAACCACAACATCATTACGTTGCACCGGGCTGAAGCCTGGCAAGCGATGGTATTTTAATTCTACTGCTTCTGTATAAGATTTATATCCGAAAATAGAATTATGCACTAAGGGTATTGCTATTGGCGTCATTGGTACACGTGGTCCATAAGCCAACTTACTCACAAATAAGTAATCATTGACAAGCAGGGTATTTTCCATTGAGCCTGTGGGAATGGTGTAGGCCTCTACTATAAAAGTGCGGATAAGGGTGGCAGCGATGACAGCAAAAATGGCAGCATCAAGCCATTCACGCCATATAGGTTTTCTCTTTATTTTGGCTCTGTTTTCCCTTTCCGAAGATGCCATTAAGAATAAATATAAGTGCCAAAAGTAGCAACCTTCATCAATAATTCACTATATCGTTTTACATAACATGTTTTTTATTTCCTGTTCATAAGCTAAAATTTTTATATGGCTTATTTTTATAGAGCTAAGGATTGCAGCACTTCTCATCAATGTATCTGTTTACAAGCTGTTCCCATACATTAAGAAATTGAGCTATTGGCCAATTATTCCTATTTTGCCGCAAAAACACTGATGGCACGTTCCGTAACTATATTAGGTGCTGGACTAGTAGGTTCGTTATTAGCAATTATTCTACGCAAACGTGGATACGAAGTAACCGTATATGAGCGCCGACCAGATATGCGCAAGGCAACAATAGGAGCCGGGAGATCAATAAACCTTGCAATGAGCGTACGGGGATGGAATGCTTTAGACCTTGCAGGATTAAGAAAAGAAATGGAGGCACTGGCAATACCCATGCAGGGACGGTTTTTGCACCAGCCTGATGGCAATACTGCTTTTCAACCTTATGGTAAAAATAATGAAGCGATATATTCGGTAAGCCGTGGTGAGCTGAATAAAAAATTAATGTCGCTTGCGGAGGAACAAGGCGTGTCTATACATTTCGATCATCGATGCACAAGGGTGAATGTACAAGACAATACTCTTTATTTCCAAATGCCTGATGGTAGTGAAAAAGCTGTAAAGGCAGATTTACTTTTTGGCGCTGATGGGGCTTTCTCCGCGCTTCGCACCAGCTATACACATATCGACAGAGTAAATTCCTCACAGAATTACCTGGAATATGGATATAAAGAACTGACTATCCAGCCAGGCAATGATAACAAATGGGTAATGGAAAAAAATGCTTTGCATATCTGGCCACGAGGCAAGTTTATGATGATAGCCTTACCCAATACAGATGGCTCTTTTACCTGCACACTATTCATGCCTTTTGAGGGAGAAAACTCTTTTGAAAAATTAAAAACAAAGGATGATGTAACATCTTTCTTCAATACGGTGTTTACCGATGCTGTTCCTCTAATGCCAACATTAGGAGAAGACTTTTTTGCCAATCCCACTTCTTCTCTTATTACTACACATATCTATCCATGGCATTATACAGATAAAAGTGCCTTAATAGGTGACGCGGCACATGCTATTGTGCCATTTTACGGTCAGGGCATGAACGCAGGATTTGAAGACTGCACCATATTGTCGAAGCTAATGGACAGGCATAATGATAATTGGGAAACAATCTTTAAAGCTTACGATCAAAAGAGAAAACTAAATGGTGATGCTGTTGCGCAGCTTGCATTGCTTAACTTTGTAGAAATGAGAGATAAAGTGGCAGACCCGGTTTTTCTTGAGCGCAAAAAAATAGAAAAAGAATTAGGAAAACGCTATCCCAACCAATTCATATCGGTATATGAGATGGTTTCATTTAGCCATACTCCGTACGATACTGCTCTGCGTTGCATACAAGCACAGGATCAGCTACTGCAGCGTATCCTGAAAGAAGGAGATTTTTTTGAAAACGTTGAGAAGCAGGATTTTACTCACCAACTGGATGAATGGTTAAACGACTATCACTATTCGGTACAACAACTGGATTTTGGGAACGAGGCCTGATAAACGCTGGACTGTAAAGCCAGCTAACGAAGAATATATAAAACAGCTCTCTGACGATTTGAAAGTGCACCCCGCACTATGCAGACTGCTGGCAGTGCGTGGCATATCGGGTTATGAAAGCTCGCGACTTTTTTTCCGTCCCGACCTCTCTCACCTGCATGATCCATTTTTGATGAAGGGTATGCAACTGGCAGTTAACCGGATCAGTGATGCTGTTGAATGGCATGAGCGCATTATGGTATATGGCGATTATGATGTAGATGGCACTACCGCTGTTTCCGTTGTTTATTCATTCCTGAAACAACATTACAAAGGCGAACTTGCTTATTATATTCCTCATCGGTATCGCGAAGGGTATGGTGTATCCAAACAAGGAATTGATCATGCTCATGAGAATGGCTATACATTACTTATTACGCTTGATTGTGGTATAAAATCTGTGGAATTAATTAAGTACGCGCAATCATTAGGCATAGATGTTATCGTGTGTGATCACCACTTACCTGATAAGCAATTGCCTCCTGCACTGGCAATATTAAATCCCAAACAGCCGGAATGTAATTATCCATTTAAAGAATTAAGTGGCTGCGGTATTGGTTTTAAACTTATCACAGCGCTTGCCAAGAAATGGGACTTACCTGCGGAGGTCACGAACGAATATTTAGACCTTGTGGCAACGAGCATAGCTGCAGATATCGTACCTATGGATGGAGAGAACAGGGTGCTGGCATATTACGGCCTGAAGAAAATAAATGAATCCCCATGTCTTGCAATTGAGATCTTGAAACAATTAGGCGGCGTTACAAAACCATTGCGCATATCTGATCTTGTATTTGTAATAGGGCCTCGTGTAAATGCCGCTGGACGCATGGATGATGCACGAAAAGCAGTAGAATTCTTCATAGAAAAAGATCCTGAAAAAATTAACGCACTTGCCGCCGCCTTGCATTCAGATAATTTTGAACGCAAAGAGGTAGATAAAAATATTACAGAAGAAGCACTGAGCCTGATACAGAACGACGATATAATGATAAGCCGGAAGTCAACAGTGCTTTATCAACCACATTGGCATAAAGGTGTGGTGGGTATTGTTGCATCCCGATTGATAGACCATTATTACCGTCCTACTATTGTCCTTACGTCTTCTAATGATAAAGTGGCCGGCTCTGCACGCTCTGTGAGTGGTTTTAATATTTATGAGGCATTACATGAATGCCGCGACTTGCTTGAAAATTATGGCGGACACTTTTACGCAGCCGGGATGACATTACATCCTGACAAGGTGAATGATTTTGTGAATAGATTTGAAGAAGTTGTTTCCCGCACTATTACACCTGATCTGCTGATACCGGAAATAGAAATAGATGCAGAAATACATCTTTCTGATATAAAGATGCCCTTTTATAAAATCATTGAGCAGTTCGAACCTTTTGGGCCTACCAATTTGAGACCTGTTTTTATAACAAGAGGTGTATATGATTACCAGGGGTATTCAAGGGTTGTAAAAGATATGCATTTGAAATTTGTTGTTCATCAGAATAATGGTACTGTAATAGATGGTATTGGTTTTGGCATTGCTGATAAATATGATATTGTTGCCAATGGGCCATTTGATATGCTCTACACCATTGATGAAAATGATTATAATGGCACTGCTAAGCTACAAGTGAAAGTATTAGATATAAAAGCTTCAGCATGATATCTCAGAAAATAAAAAATGCCCCATACTTTAAGCATGGGGCATTTTTTATTTTCTAAACTTAGTGCTATACTAAACTGATGTCAAAGTTTACCAGGTCAACAAATTCTTCAATACGGTTTTCTATATCTTCCTGGCTTATTTCTTTCAGGCGGGTCGGTCCGAATTTTTCAACACAGAATGACGCCATCGCTGAACCCACGATGATACCTGTTTTCATATTTTCGAACGAGATATCTTTTGTGCGTGCTATATGACCTATGAAACCACCTGCAAAAGTATCACCAGCTCCTGTCGGATCAAAAACCTCTTCTAACGGTAATGCAGGTGCAAAAAATACTTGCTTTCCATAAAATAAAAGTGCTCCATGTTCACCTTTCTTTATTATCAGGTATTTGGGGCCCATCGCCTGGATCTTTTGAGCAGCTTTTACCAGCGAATACTCACCACTCAGTTCACGAGCCTCACTATCATTTACCATCAGTACATCTACCATTGTGAGCACCTTCTTCAAATCATCCATAGCGGTTGCCATCCAGAAATTCATGGTGTCCATCACGATCAGCTTGGGACGTTTTTTCATCTGGTTGATAACGCTTATTTGTACTGCCGGTACAAGGTTGCCTAACATCAAAAACTCACTTTCCTTATAACTTTCCGGTATCTGTGGATTGAATTGCGCCAATACATTAAGGTCAGTTACCAGGGTATCGCGCGTGTTCATATCCAGGTGATAACGTCCACTCCAGAAAAAGCTTTTACCATCTTTTACTACTTCCACACCTTCAAAATCCACACCTCTGTTTTCCAGTTGGGTAATTTCTTCCTGCGGGAAATCGCCACCTACAATTGATACGGCCTTGATAGGCTCATGGAAATTAGATGCGGCCCAGGCTACATAAGTAGCAGAGCCACCAATGATCCTGTCTACTTTTCCAAATGGGGTTTCTAATGCATCGAAGGCCATACTGCCTACTACCAGTAAAGACATATAATAATAAACTTTGCGGCAAATGTAGCAGATAATTTGGCAATATGAAATGCCACATTTTGCCGTATCGTTTTTATTTACCAACTTATCATTACTAATTGGAATTGCCGAATTATCCAGACATCGCATTACCACATTCACTTATCTTTGCTCTATATGTCAGATTTATATCTATATAATTCTTATACACGTCAAAAGGAAAAATTTGAACCCTTGTTGCCTGGCTATGTCGGGTTATATGTTTGCGGCCCTACCGTATCAGGTGAATCTCACATGGGGCATGCGCGTCCTTATATCACTTTTGATGTAGTGTTTCGCTATTTGCAGCACCTGGGATATAAAGTGCGGTACGTACGAAACATCACCGATGCAGGTCATTTTGAAGAGGAAGGACGCGAAGCCGAAGATAAAGTGAGCAGTAAGGCACAATTAGAAAGGCTGGAGCCTATGGAACTCGTACAGAAATATACAAACCTGTTTCATTGGGGCATGCATCTGTTCAATTGCCTGGATCCAAATATTGAACCTGCGGCCACGGGGCATATAATAGAACAAATAAGCATGATAGAGGATATCATGAAAAAAGGATATGCTTACGCGGTGAACGGTTCTGTTTATTTTGATGTAAGAAAATATGCCGAGCATTATCCGTATGGCAAGTTGTCAGGCAGGGTGCTTGACGACCAGTTGGAGACCAGCCGCGAGCTGGAAGGCCAGGAAGAAAAAAGAAATAAAGCTGATTTCGCTCTTTGGAAAAAAGCGCCTCCACAGCATATTATGCGATGGCAAAGCCCATGGGGCGAGGGGTTTCCAGGCTGGCATATTGAATGCTCGGCGATGAGCAGCAAATATCTCGGCCCGTCTTTTGATATACACGGTGGTGGTATGGACTTGCAATTTCCACATCACGAAAGTGAGATAGCACAATCTACTATTGCTCATGGTAACTCACCCGTGCGCTATTGGATGCATAATAATATGATTACCATCAATGGGAAGAAGATGGGAAAGAGCTATAATAATGTGATAAAGCTTACTGAATTGTTTAGTGGCAACCATCCATTATTAGAGCAGCGTTATCATCCAATGGTAGTGCGTTTTTATATATTACAGACACATTATCGCAGCACACTTGATTTTTCAAATGAAGCGTTGCAAGCTTCCGAACGTGCACTCCGCCGCTTATGGGAAGCTTATGAGGTGTTACAAAAATTGGTTAGTAAAGGAAAGGAAGTTGCAAAGGATGCCGCGCTGGATGAGCAGGTAAGTAAGTTGTGCCGGGAATGTGACGAGTTTATGAATGATGATTTTAATACAGCAAAGGTCATCGCTAACTTATTCGAACTGGCTCCTATTATAAATAGTATTAAAGGCGGACAAATAGCAGACGATGCACTATCTGCAGATACCTTTAAATTATTACAGCAAACCTTCAAAACATATCTTGAAGATGTGCTGGGTATGAAGGCATTACAGGTAGAGCAAAATAATAAGCTTGATAAAGTGCTTTCCTTGCTAATAGAAATAAGAAAGGATGCGCGTACCAGGAAAGATTTTACAACTTCAGACCAGATACGGAACAAGCTGGCAGAAGCTGGCGTATTGCTAAAAGATGAGAAAGACGGTAGCATTTCGTATACCGTCGAATAAATAAGTCGTTAAATGAGGAGTGCTTTTAGAGTGTTCCACCGTGCGATTTAAGAATCAGAAATTTTATGAAGAAAATATCAAGGTTATTACGTTACCTGGGTGAGTATAAGATACAGATAGCGTTGTATTTTATTACCAATTTGCTTGGAGTCATTTTTGCTATCTTTTCATTTTCCATGTTAGCTCCTGTGCTTCAACTATTATTTGGAGGAAGCGGACAAACACAAATCAAGCATGATGGTAATCCGGTAACTGAAATAAATAATTTCCTAATCACTTATATATTGCATGGAGATAAGTTAAGGGCGCTTACCTATGTAGTAGCCATTGTAATTATTGCTACAATATTGAAAAATCTTTTTCTGTATATCTCTGTTTATATCCTTAATCCTTTACGCAATGCTGTCTTGCGACGCTTGAGAAATGAACTATTTACCAAAACACTTTCTTTACCTATCGGTTTTTTTACGGAAGAGAAGAAAGGCGACCTGATATCGCGGATGACGAACGACATTAACGAGGTAGAGCTATCTATCATGTCGGTGCTCGAGGTCTTTATCCGGGAGCCAATAACCATTATCCTGGTTCTGGGCTATATGCTATCTATCAGTATCCATCTTACGTTATTTCTCTTATTGTTTCTTCCCATTTCTGGTTATATAATAGGACGAGTGGGGAAATCGCTCAAAAAACCATCCGGCGAAGCGCAAGAGCAATTAGGATTGATGCTTGGGGTAATAGATGAGACATTAGTGGGCATGCGTGTGGTGAAAGCATTTAATGCTGAAAAACACCAACACTCGCGCTTTATGCGCATTAATAATGTTCTTTACCGCATCCGTAATAAAATTGCCGCACGCAGAGAATTGGGCTCCCCTCTTTCTGAAACATTGGGAGTCATCGTTGTAAGCGTCATACTTTGGTATGGTGGTAAACTGATATTTTCAGGACATTCATCTTTAACAGGGCCCTGGTTTATCGTATATATAGGATTGTTCTACCAACTAATAAATCCATTAAAAAATTTATCAGCAGCATTTTACAATGTGCAAAAGGGTACTGCAGCGATTGATCGTATAGAACATTTGCTGAATGTAGAAAATAACCTCACGGAAATTCCTAATGCCAAATCGATAAAGACATTCAACAATGTCATAGAATTAAAAAATGTCACGTTTGCTTACGGAGATAAACCAATTTTAAAAGGCATTGACCTGACAATAGAAAAAGGTAAAACAGTTGCATTAGTAGGTGCATCAGGTGCAGGTAAATCTACATTAGTAGATCTCATACCTCGTTTTCACGATGTAACAGACGGTGCAATTTTAATAGATGGCGTAGATATACGTGAATATAAGCTGGATGATCTGCGCAGGCTAATGGGTGTAGTAAGCCAGGATCCCATTTTATTCAATGATACCATTTATAACAATATAACATTAGGCACCGGTGGTGCTGATCAGCAAAGAGTAGAGGAAGCTGCCCGCATTGCACATGCTCATGATTTTATCATACAGAAAAGTGATGGCTACCAGACCACAGTTGGAGACAGGGGCAGTAAATTGAGCGGCGGAGAACGCCAGCGTGTCACTATTGCGAGGGCTGTATTAAAAAATCCCCCCATTCTTATTCTTGATGAAGCAACATCTTCGCTGGATACGCAAAGTGAACGCATAGTACAAGATGCTATTAATAAACTAATGCAAAACCGTACGTGTATAGTCATTGCGCACAGATTATCTACAGTGCAACATGCGGATGAAATAGTAGTGCTTGAAAAAGGCCGGGTGGTGGAGCGTGGAACGCATGCCTGCCTTATCGAAAAAAATGGCATTTATAAACGACTTGTGGAATTGCAACAGGTGAAATAGTTACGGTATATTTGCAATATATAATGGTGATAAATGAATAAAATTCTCGTAACAGGCGGTTGTGGTTATATCGGCGGCCATACAATTGTTGACCTGGTAGAAAATGGTTTTGACGTTATTTCAGTGGACGATCTTTCATTCGGCTCATTGCGTATGCTTCAGGGTATCGAAAAGATAGTAGGCCGTCCTATCAAGAATTACAAGGTGAATCTTTGCGATCTGGGAGATACGGAAGCTATTTTTATTGAAAACCCTGATATCGTGGGCATAATACATTTTGCAGCCTTTAAGTCTGTACCCGAGTCTGTAAAACAACCATTGCTATATTTCAGAAATAACATCAATTCGCTGGTAAATATTTTACAATGCGCGCAGGAATATGAAGTAAACAATCTCGTTTTTTCTTCTTCATGTTCCGTTTATGGCAATGCGAAAGAATTGCCTGTGGTAGAAACGGCTCCTCTCGCAGAACCTGAATCACCTTATGCAAGGACAAAACAAATGGGAGAAGCTATATGTCGGGATTTTACAAGAATAAACAGAGGTTTTAATGCCATATTGCTTCGCTATTTTAATCCTGTAGGCGCTCATCCATCTGCTATCATTGGTGAATTACAGGAGAAGCCTGAAAACCTGGTACCGGTAATTACTCAAACCGCTATCGGCAAGAGAAGAGAAATGGATGTGTTTGGTAGCGATTATCCTACCCGCGATGGCTCATGCGTTCGCGATTATATCCATGTAATGGATATTGCCAATGCTCATACAAAGGCATTGCAGTATACCCTTAATGGAAAAAACAAAGAAAGATGTGAGGTATTTAATTTAGGTACCGGCGAAGGTGTTACAGTATTAGAGCTTATACAATCTTTTGAAAAGGTATCGGGCCAAAAACTTAATTACACGCTTGGCCCACGCAGACCAGGTGATGTAGTGGAAGTATATGCCAATAATAATAAAGCACGTAGTGTCCTTAACTGGGAAACAAAATATGATATTGATCAAATGATGGATACCGCATGGCGCTGGGAACTGGCGATGAAGCGAGAGGAAGAAAAGATACGCCTGAATTAAAAAAATTAAGCCTGCACGTTGTGCAGGCTTTTTTATAACTAACTATTTTTCTTTAAGGGAATATCACTCCGTTATACTGGCTTACATTCGCCATGGGTACACTTGCTCCATACTTGCTATTAATCGCATCGAGTATATGATTAGCAACGATAGCATATCCACGCGGAGTAAGATGCACGCCATCTAATGAGAAAACGCCACCTGTAACAAACTTCGCATTGAATCTTATACCGTCAAATGAGATACCGGATTGCAACGTTCCAAGGAAAGAGTTCATATCCACGAGTGCTAAATTGTGTTTGGTTGCAGCAGTAGCAATGATCTGGTTGAATTGAGTAGTATAAGTTTTTACGTTGTTGATCTCTGTTTCATCAAGCACAAAAGATGCAGGTATAGGCTTAATGCTGCCCCATCCTCCGCATGTGAGTGAATCCTGAGGCACGGTGAGTAATATTAATTCATCATTTTTTATCTGTCTGAAACCAAAAGGAGAGGTCGTGTCTTGAATTACAAAGTTGTTAGCACCTGCAGCAAACTTAACACCACCTGCACCTCCATAAGCTGCGTTCAGCGAATCCGCCTGTCCTTTGCGAAGTGTTAATCCATTAGGAGGAATAGTAGTGAAAAATGGAATGGTTGTTACATCAGGAATGTTGATCAGAGCGCCCTTTGCGCCATGCGCTGTCAATGAATCAATAACAGTTTCATAGTTATTCTGGAACAATGGTGCAGCAGTGATATCGTTTGGCAATGGGAAACCCGGAGGAGCAACAGCACCTGAACCACCACTTGTAGCATAACCTAATACATCATTAGAGCCAAGCCAGCAAGTGAAAAATGTTGCATTTATTTTTAAAGCTTCATCCAATGGCCTTTCTGTTGTAGGACTGCTATAAAAACGATATGCATACGGAGCACCACCAAGTGCATAAGCAACAAATGCATAACCGGGAAGCAAATAATCTGCCACCCTGATACCGGGAACACCAACGTTATTATATGGACCGGATATTGAAATATTAGTAAGACTGCCTGCGGTATCAAACACAGGACCGGGATATGGTATAGGAGATAATGATCGCACACCAGTGCAGGAAGTAGTTAATGCCAAAACCAACTTTGGACTTGGATAACCAGACTCACCAGGCATCAATGGCTGCTTAAAGCTACCACCGCCTACCATTTTGAATTGTTCCGAAAGTCTTTCAGGATAAGAATTTTCCTGACCGGTACGATAAAGGCTGTTATCAGCATATCCGGCTGTAAGCGAATTACCTACTGCCACATACCGTGAGAAATCAGCAGACCCTTTTGTGGGGGTATTTGTTTTTAGATTTGGTTTGCATGCTGCCAGCAAACACAATGCTGAACCTATGATATATATCTTCTTCATTTTTTCTTTTTTGTTTTAAGGATTAGAAAGTGTAGGATACTCCAATTCCCGGTGTAGCTGCTTTTGTCTGATACTGACCATTGAATCCTGCATAGTCATAGCTGGCATTGCGCTTTGCAAATTGTGTGTATTCAAAAGCTGCCATAATAGTAAGCTTCCTGATAGGATTGTAAGATAAACCACAGCTTAATACCAAACGGTTAGCATCCGGAAGATCTGGAGGAACTACTCCATCAGGCACCGGTGTAGGATCGTAAGCAGCACCTGCCATTACAGCAAGCGTGTTTTTGATAAGCTCATAATTTCCTCCTACTCGTATTGCCAATGCATTTTTATATTGGCGTGGCAAATGTGTATCCTGCAATTCGCTTGTATGTGTCGAATAATTGAAGTCGAGGCTATCGAAGCTATGCCATCCTACAAATTCAAGGTCGGCCTGTAGCATCAACCTGTCAATCGGTTTGAAACCTACACCTGCTGATATTACCTGTGGCAAAGGAACCGATGTAGAGAAATTAGTATTAGGGAACATATTTTCAAGTGACATCGGAACCGTAAAGTCAGCATTGCCGCTCTTTACTTTCATTTTCACTTCTGATCTGTATGTAAGTCCTAACTGTACTTTGTCAGACAATTTAACATGCAAACCCACATTAAAACCAAACCCATTTGCATTTCCCTTCAGCTCTCCTTCTCCTATATTGCCTGCCTGGTCCTGAACAGGTATTGCCTGCCTGAAATCAACAGAGCCAAAGCCATAGATAAGTCCAACACCTACAGAGAACATATCATTGATACGATAGCTGCCTGTTGGCTGCACAAACACGCTTTGCAGGTTTATTTTTTGTATCACATACTTTCCTGCCCAATCATCACCCCAGTTAAAGCCACTGCCAAAAGGAGTATACACGCCAATACCTACACCCCATTTGCTTCCTTTTTTAATAGGTCCTCCTGCGTAAACATTAAAAGTTGTGAATGTTTGTGGTTGCGAGTAAATAGAATAGTTACCTGTGGGCAACTCAGTATATTCTGCTCTCGCATCAATAAGTTGCACGCCTCCGTAAACCTGTATGCCATCAAGCATTGACAGTCCGCCGGGGTTATAAAAAATAGTAGAAGCATCCCAGGGGACTGCTGTACCGGTACCGCCCATAGCAAGTTGTCGTAATCCTTGCAGGTTTAGCTGGAAGCCGGCACCGAAAGTAGTTGCTGCAAATAGCAATAAAGGTAGTGTTAGTAATGTGTATCTTTTCATACAAAGTTGTTTAAGTGGTATGTGCCTCTGATTGGGAAATCGCGAATTAAGGTAATGTTATTATTAGTAAAATCCAATTATCACAGAACACATATTGGGGATTAAAATTATTATGCTATTCCGATAGTTGCAATACTGACTTTTACACCCGGCACTGAAAGGATGGCAAGTGCTGCAGATTCGAGCGTGGCACCTGTGGTAAGGACATCGTCGATTAAAAGGATGTGTTTATTTTTTAAGAGATATGATGAGCCAACTTCAAAAGCATCTTTCATGTTCTCCAGTCGTTCCCCCCTCGACTTTTTGGTCTGACTATCTGTATGCCTTTTTCGTAATAACGCCTTGCTAACGACCGGGATATTCAAAATACTGCTAATTCCTTCAGCAATCAATTCACTCTGGTTATAGCCTCTTATTGCTTCTTTTTTATGGTGTAACGGTACAGGGATTATTGCGTCAATTTCGGAAACCCAGTTTACCTGTTGGAGATCATGCGCCAATTGCCTGCCCAGGTAAATTCCTATCTGCTTTTTATTAGCATATTTTAATCCGTGCAATAAGTGCTGTAACAGTCCTTCATTAGTAAAATAGGCGAACGAGGTGGCATACGAGAAAGGGACGCGACCGGCAAAACGCATAGCTGTTTCATTTTCGGCTATGGTATGATATTCTGTTCGGGCAAGCTGTAAATAGCAACCAACACACAATATATCTTCCGAGGCAGATAATGGAGTATTGCAACCTTCGCACAAACGAGGATAGAAAAGATGAACAAGGCCGTGAGCAATTTCTTTCAGAAGCATTGGCTCTGGAGGTGATTTGCTATTTTTAAAATAAAACAATATAGCTGTAGTTTACTTATTTTTACAATAATTCTTATAGTTATGACATTGATAGCGATCTTACTTCCATGGCTTTCCTTTTTGTTAAGAGGCAGGATACTGAAGGGAATTTTGTGCCTGATACTGCAAATTACATTGCTGGGCTGGATACCTGCTGCTGTATGGGCTGTGCTGGATCTGCAAAATGCAAGGGCAGACAGGAGAACAAGACGCGTAGTAAGAGCTATGAGACATGCATAAAAAAAAGCGGAGCTATGAAAATAGCCCCACTACATTCGGAACGCGCTTAACAATCATTCTAATCCAATCTTAGCAACTTAAATATTTGTTTTCAAGGCAGCAGAATCTATAGTGTCCTTCAATTAGCACAACTTAGATAAACCAATTTATAAAAGGTTTAATCGTATTTTATATTTAAATGGCCGTAGCCTGAGATTCAGTATTACCACGCATTTGCCAATGGCCGCACATTTTTCCCTTAAATTCTGCTCTTTGTTCGGGAGTCATGTTATGCCATTTGTTCCACATATGCGCTCTCCAATGATGATGACCAAAATGGCGTCTGCCACGGAAACCACTAAATAATAGTTTTGAAAGCACCAGTATTCCCATAGCCTGCCAGAACGTAATAGCTCCTACATGTATTATTGCAGGCAATATGCCGTTCCATAATAACATTACTGCACCGCTGAAGGCAAACAAACCGGCAGTGGCTATTAATATGATGAGTGGTATGCGCCTTCTCCAATTTCTTTTCATAGCTTTTAATATTTGTTGTTTTAAAATTCTATATCAAAGCTATAACGGATATAAGCCCCGGTAAATACCTTTTCGGTAACGGGGATAAATTTGGCGGTAAATGGAAGAGAATGAACGAAATTTGGCAATATGCCAATTTGGTAATTAAATGGGCGTGGAGTTATAGCAATATATATGTAGATCTTAACCTCTTTATTGTTTTGCTATAGATTGTTTATATAACATATTGCCTGATTGGTCTCTGATGGTTAGCCAATAAGTGCCAGGCACAAAGCCTAAAATTGATATTTCTTCAGTTTTATTTATTGCATTCATTGTTTCAGTAAGCACTCTTTGCCCGCTTACATTCACAATGCTTATTTGTAGGTTTTTAGCAGCTACAGCATTTTTCTGAGAGATGAATAGCTTGTTTGATGAAGGATTAGGGTAAACAACAAAATCTTTTTGATTAATTACACTTTCTACACCGGTAGGAGAATAGGTTTCATAATAAAAATTCTCCATATACTGCGGAGTTGTATTGAAAGATGTATCCAGATAGTTATAAGAGGTGGCATCCACAGGTTCGTTATATGTGTCGTAATTAAATACTATTTCCTCTGCATTACTACTTATCCAATTGTGAGCAGCAGTATCCCAATCTCCCACATAGGCAGTATCAGGTAACCCAGCAGCATTAAAATGTTTTAAATAACGTACTATTAATCCGGAAGAATACTCTGTCCATGACGATTGATAGCTAATACCATTTATATAAGAAAATGAATCAATGAACATTGCAGGGATATCCAGTGTATTTGTCACTACTGAAATTAATTGATGATTACTATTATATGTGTTAACATATTCTATATTCATTACCCATGACAAAGAACGATTATAATTATCTACCTGTATCAAATCACCCGAATGGTTGTAAGTATAAGCATTTTTATACATCAGCGACCAACCAGTACCGTTTTTTATATAGGTACTGTCCTGCATTAATATCCTGGAAGCACTATAACTGAAGTATCTTTTGCCAAGACTATCCCAATTGTTGCCATCCCACGAAAAAGAGTAAGACACAATTACGTTATCATCTGAGTTGAACGTGTTGATATATTTAATATCAGGAGTGTTAGTTGTATCCGTATAAATGTCTGTAAATGCAGTAAGATTATTATTAGCATCATGGGAAGAGAATGTACTTTCAGATAATGATAATGGTAAATCGCCAGCTGTCCAATCAGTTAGAGTGTCTCCCAGCACCTGTGGCGTATTAATATGACCATTGAATTCGAACATTGGATTACCATCGTAGGGGTTGGCATAAAAATCATATCTCAACTCGTTGTAATTAAATTCAGAACCTCTATTCCCACTATAAGATAAACGTAGTGTATCGGAAAGTTCACTACCATTATAAAGACTAGAAGCTATAACCCTCTCTTTTGTCGATGCTGATCTTGAAGCAATGTTTGCAGGCCACTGCATAAATTGCATAATTGCAAGGCGGTGTTGCTGAGCCTGCTCGGTGCTTTTTAAAAATCCGGTTTTTAATGTTTGGCCAAAAGCACAACCCGCTATTAACATAAATAGCGAAAAGGAAAGGGTACTTTTCATGAGGTTAACGGATGAGTTAAAAAATTGATAATCTATAATAAAGTTACATAAAAATAATACCAAGGGCAGCTAGGGGTAGCTGCCCTTGGTATTTAAAATAATATTTTTATTGCTTTATGATAGACTGCTTATGTAGCATATTACCTGATTGGTCTTGTATCATTAGCCAATAAGTCCCCGGGGTGAAATTAGCAATCGATATCTCTTCTGTCTTGCTTATAGCCGGCAAACTTTCAGTTAGTATTCTTTGACCGGTTGCATTTACAATGCTAATTAATAGATTTTTAGCTGTAGTTGAATTTAACTGAGAGATAAATAATTTATCATTAGTGGGATTAGGATAAACAGTAAAATTATTCTGGTTGGAGTTTGTTATGTTTTTAACTGAAGTTTCATTATAAGTTTGATAGTAATAAGTTGTAATGCCAAAAGGCGTTGTATCGAAAAAGGTACCAAGAGCCTTATATGCTGTTACATTAATAGGTTGATTATAAGAATCAAATGTTATTACAAGCTTTTGGGTATTTATCCATTTTTTAGTAGCAGCGTCCAAATTACTGGAGTAAGCAGTATCAACAAGGCCAGCAGAATTGATATGCCTTGTATTATAAAAGGCTCCAGTTAAAAATCCAGGGGCATTAATGTATTCTTTCCAGGATACAGGATAATTTATACCAGTGATATAGGAAAATGTATCAGCCGTAACTGGTGACGAAATACCAGGGATATTTATAACAGTAGTAAGCAATTGGTGATTAGTATTGTAAGTATTTACATATTGGGCAGTCAACATCCACGATGATAATGTATAATTATAATTATCGACCTCAATCACATCTCCTGAAGCATTGCATGTATAAGTATTTTTATTTGCAGGAAGCCATCCTGTTCCATCTTTAGCATAAGTGCTATCCTGTAACAATACTTTTGATGCGTTATAGCTAAAATATCTTTCTCCGAGACCATCCCAACTATGGCCATTCCACGAAAACCTATAGGAAGCTGTTATATTATCATCTGAATTAAATGTATTGGAATATTTTGCATCAGAATTGTTAATTGTATCGTGGTAAAGATCTATATAGCCCAAAAGATTATTGTCTGCATCGTACGAAGAATAGGTTTCTTCAGATAAAGATGGGCTCGCAGAAGTATCCTGAACCCAATGTATCGCAGTTTCGCTTTGTATTTGCATTTTATTAGTACTTCCGGGAAATTCAAGTATGGGGTTTCCATTATAGATATTCAAAAAAAAATTATAACCCAAAAGGGTATAATCAAACTGAGAACCATTGTAATCAACATAAGAGAGATAAACTGTATCCGTAAGTACACCGTTGCTATCGTACTGGCTGGAAGCTATTACCCGTTCTTTAATGGAGGTAGATTTTTGCGCTGTATTTTGTTGGTGATATAATAAATTTGATAGTTCATGCCAGTGTTTCTGTAATTGCTTTGGATACTTGAAAGGCCCGCTTAACGATGTTTGGCTAAATGATGATTGTGTGGCGAATAAGAGTATAGATACAATCAGGGTATTCTTCATAAGGCTTATTTAGGTGGCTGAATATTTATGTGAATGTAGTATAAAAATTAAAAAGGGTCTTAAATCCAGACCCTTTTTAATTTTTTCTTTTTACGCATTATTGCTTTACAATAGACTGCTTATGCAGTATATTCCCTGACTGATCTTGTATCATTAGCCAATAAGTACCGGGTGTAAAATTACTAACGGATATTTCTTCCGTTTTACTTATCACCGGAAGACTTTCTGTTAGCATTCTTTGCCCGGTTGCATTTACAATGCTTATTAATAGATTTTTAGCTGTAGTTGAATTTAACTGAGAGATAAATAATTTATCATTAGTGGGATTAGGATAAACAGTAAAATTATTCTGGTTGGAACTTTTTACATCTTTCACAGCAGTAGTGCCATAAGTTTCATAATAGTAGCTTGTAATATCGGTGGGAGCAGTATCAAAAGACGTATCGAGGTAGTCATATGTAGTGTTTGTAGTAGGTTGATTATAAGAATCAAATTTTAATACAAACTTTTCAGAATTTATCCAAGTCCAATCTTTGGCAGTAGTATCCCATAACCTAAAATAAGCTGTATCGACAAGGCCGGTAGAATTAATATGCTTGGTAATATAAAAGGCTAATGCAAGTCCGGGAAAATTAAAGTATTCTTTCCACGATGCCGGATAATTTATACCGCTGGTATAGGTAAAGGTATCCAGAATAATCGGAGCTGGGTAAGAAGGATCAATTGTAGCAACAGTAAGTGGTTGGTGATTAGCATTATAGGTATTTATATTTTGACCGGTTAATGCCCAGGATGAACTATAGTGATATTCATCTGCTTCCGTCATATCTCCTGAAGCATTGTATGAATAATTGATTTTATCCAGTGGCATCCATGCCATCCCATCAGTAGTATAAATGCTATCCTGTATTATCTCTTTTGATGCATTATAACTAAAGTACCTTTTATCAAGACTATCCCAGCTACTCCCATTCCATTGGAAAATATAGGAAGCTGCTATATTACCATCTGAATTAAAAGTATTGACAAATTTTGCGTCGGTATTATTAACCGTATCGGTGTATTTATCTGTATAGCCTGTAAGATCATTGTAAGTATCGTAAGAAGAAAACGCACTTTCATACAAGGAAAGGGTAAAAGAAGCATCCTGCGACCAATATATTGCGGTGTCGCTCAGTATTTGCAGTTTATTACTATGGTTGCCAGGGTATTCAAACATTGGGCTTCCATCGTAAGGGTTGGAAAAGAGATCATAATCTAATTGATTATAATCAAATTCTGAACCACGGTTACCACTATAGGAGAGGTGAACTGTGTCAGTGAGCGCCCCCGTATTATCATAAATGCTATAGCCTATTAGTCTTTCTTTAGCTGAAGTAGATTTTTGTGCTGTAGTTTGTTGTTGAGATAATAAGTTTAATATTTCCTGCTGGTGTTTCTGTAATTGCTTTGGATACTTAAGATGCTTATTTAATAATGTCTGACTAAATGATGATTGTGCAGTGAATAAGAGTAGGGGTAGAATCAGGATTTTCTTCATAAGGCTATTTTTTAGGTTTGATTTAAGGCGATGAAAGTATATCAAAACCCAATTCTGATTTGTTATACTTTTTGTAAAAACGCTTTCTGTTTAAAAAAAGTATAGTCAATTAAAATAATATCCTATATATATCCTCTACTTTATTTACCGATTTAATCTCGATGTTGTAATTTTTTTTGTCCAGCCCTTTGGCATTTGCCTTTGGAATAAAAACGGCATCCATACCTAACTTTTCAGCTTCTGCAATGCGCTGGTCTATGCGGTTTACTGCACGTATCTCGCCCGATAACCCTACTTCTCCAACCAGGCATATATTTGATGGTAGTGCCTTATCCTCGTATGAAGATAACAATGCACAAACAACTGCAAGCTCTATAGACGGGTCTTCAATTTTTAATCCGCCTGCAATATTTACAAAAACATCTTTAGCGCCAAAATGGAAACCTCCTCTTTTTTCTAATACTGCCAATAGCAATTGTAATCTTCTCAAATCCAAACCACTCACAGTGCGCTGTGGTGTACCGTATACAGCTTGCGTCACCAATGCCTGTACCTCTATCATTAGTGGCCGTAAGCCTTCCATTGTTGCCGCAATGGCAATGCCACTTAGAGGCTCATCGTGCTGTGACAATAATATTTCAGAAGGATTAGTTACGGGGCGCATTCCTTTTGTAACCATTTCATAGATGCCTAATTCAGAAGTGGAACCGAAACGGTTTTTTAGTGTTCGCAATATGCGATAGGCATAATGCTGATCACCTTCAAATTGCAATACAGTATCCACCATGTGCTCCAATACTTTAGGCCCGGCTATGGCACCATCTTTTGTGATATGACCGATAATGCATACCGGGATATTAGACGCCTTGGCAAACCGCTGTAGCTCAGCAGCACACTCACGCACCTGCGACACACTGCCTGCAGCAGATTCCACATAGGGAGACTCGAGTGTTTGAATGGAGTCAATTATTAATAACTGCGGCTTTACTTTTTTTATTTCCTGGAAAAGAGTGTGCGTATCTGTTGCTGTGAGTAAGTATAAATTATCGTTTTTACCACCTATACGTTCAGCACGCATTTTTATCTGCTGAGAACTTTCTTCACCTGATACGTATAATGTGGTAATATCTTTCCACTCTAATGCACATTGAAGAAATAATGTTGATTTACCAATGCCAGGTTCGCCCGCTATTAAAATTACAGAGCCCGGCACAATCCCACCACCAAGCACCCGGTTTAGTTCCGGGTCCGGCATTTTCATGCGTACTTCATCCTGCGGGGTTACTTCTTCTATTTTATGAGCCTTTCGCCTTTCTTTATAATCATCACCATCCCATGATACTATTTCCCCCTTTGTTTTGTCGTCACGCTGAACTACTTCTTCAACAAAAGAGTTCCAACTTCCGCACGAAGGACATTTACCAGTCCATTTAGTGCTTTCATACCCGCATTGCTGACAAAAAAAAGCCGTTTTTGTCTTTGCCATAACTGTCCAAGATACCTAAAAAAGAGAAGAGCCACTGGAGGAATCCGGCGGCTCTTACTTACTAACCCATTAAATTCACAACTTGATACAAATGTAGCAAACGGGTTGGTATCAAAAAAATGGAAAAGCAGCATACGGTCATTAATTTTTCTAATGTTGATCAAATGCTTATTAACCCACAATTATACCTATTGGAAGCCAATAGATTACATAGAATATTTACTATTTAAGTCATAGCGTTCTTACTTTTAAATGACAATTCATCGTTTATATTTATATTTTATTAATTCATTTTTGTGGATAAATAATCAGGGAAAAGCTATACACATTAAGGAAAGACTTAATTAACGACAGGTTTAGACTACTAAACGTATTTTGCGTGCCGATAATAAAATATATGAACACAGAAACGGCAATAATAGAAAGGCTAAAAAGACATTTTTTACCTAAAGAATTTAAAATAACCACATGGGAAGCACTGCAACCCTATTTTGAAGACCTAAAAACACGAAACATAGAAAACAAAGAAGATTTGCATAAATGGCTGGATGATGTAAGCGAGATGGACGCCGTAATAAGTGAGGATGCCAGCTGGCGCCAAATAAATATGACATGTGATACTACTAACAAGGAATTTGAAGCAGCATTTACCTATTTCTGCATGGAAATAGAGCCTAAAATGAAACCTTACTTCTTTGAACTGAATAAGAAGCTACTTGCCTCTCCCTATACAGGACAATTAGATACAAATGTTTTCTTTCCATATCTGCGTAGCGTGGGTAATGCCGTGAGCCTGTATAGAGAAGAAAATGTACCAATACAAGCTGAAACAAGTGTACTGGCACAACAATATGGTGTAATATCGGGAGGAATGACTGTAGAAATAGAAGCCAAAGAATATACACTACAACAAGCGGCAAAATTTTTACAAAGCCCCAATAGGGAATTGCGTGAAGAAGTTTTTACAAAAGTAGGAGCAAGAAGGCTGAAGGATAAAGACCAACTTAACGACCTGTTTAATAAACTTCTGGATCGTCGGCAACAAATAGCGAGGAACGCCGGTTTTGATAATTATCGTGATTATAAATTCAAAGAATTGGGGAGGTTTGATTACACTCCTGAAGATTGTTTTAAATTTCACGATGCAGTAAGAGAGCATATTATGCCACTGCAGGCAATGCTGATAAAACACCGCCAGCAAAGATTAGGACTCGACCAGATGCGTCCCTGGGATACAGATGCGGAGCCTGTAGGTGTGCAACCACTACATCCATTTGAAACAGGTAAAGAGCTGACCAGGAAAGCCATAGAAGTATTTACTGATCTTCGTTCTTACTTCGGACAGTGCCTGAATACAATGGTAGATATGCATCGCCTGGACCTGGAAAGCCGTAAAGGCAAAGCACCAGGGGGGTATAACTGTCCGCTTGCCGAAACAGGAGTGCCTTTTATATTTATGAATGCAGCCGGTACAGTAGGTGATGTGATCACTATGATGCATGAAGGTGGACATGCTATACATTCATTCCTTACCCATTCATTAGAGCTTAATGCTTTTAAGGAATATCCTATGGAGATTGCCGAACTGGCAAGCATGAGCATGGAACTATTCTCTATGGAACACTGGGATATATTTTTCAAAGACAATGACGAGCTACATCGTGCGCAACTGGAAGAAATGGAACGCGTTATCAGTGTATTACCATGGATAGCTACTATTGACAAATTCCAGCATTGGCTATATACTCATCCCGGGCATACTATAGAAGAAAGGGAAAAGGAATGGATGAACATTATCAATGAATTTTCAACAGGACTAACAGACTGGAGTGGCTTTGAAGAATACAGGAAAAATCTGTGGCAAAAACAATTGCATCTGTTTGAAGTGCCCTTCTATTATATAGAATATGGCATTGCCCAACTGGGAGCTATAGCCATGTGGCGCCAGTATCGCCAGAATAAAGAACAGGCACTGGATAACTATATGAAAGCACTTAGCTTAGGGTATACTAAAACGCTTAAAGAACTATATGCCACAGCAGGAATTAAATTTGATTTCTCGCCAGCTTATGTGAAAGAGCTCGGATTGTTTGTAAAAGATGCGCTGGGCAATATGGGCGTTGAGTAATTTGGCAATTCGACAATTTGGCAATTTGATAATTATAATGCTTTAAGAATTTACGATAATCAGGCATGTTCATGCCTGATTATTTTTTAAAACAAGTAGGATGCTTTTTCGAGGCTTTCGGGCTTGCCAACATCTATAAAAATATTGCCTGTATGGTCATAGCCTTTTAATATTTGTGTTTTAGCAAAATGCAAATAGACGTCCACTATAGAGAATTTTCCTGTGAAGGGCATTTCCAAAATGGCCGATGATAATACTTGTATACCGCTGAAGGCAAAAGGTTGTAACCAGGATGCTTCGTTTACTATACGCTGCTCACCGGTATTGTTGTTAGTCCATCCACATAGCATCATATGTTGATCGAACAAAAACTGCCGTGATGAATTTCTCTGCATTACGGCCAAAGTGGCTATTGCATCACTTACATCATGAGCGTCGATCATTTTTTGAAGATCTAAATTCGTCAATACATCCACATTCATAACGACAAAAGATGCTTCGCCTTCAAAATACCATGCGGCCTTTTTAAGACCACCGCCCGTCTCCAGCACAATATCGCGCTCATCTGAGATGGTAACGTTGCTTCCGAAATTATCATTGTCGAATAACATATCTTCTATCTGATCAGCAAAATGATGCACATTTATGATCACATCATAAATACCGAAACGTTGAAGATATTTTATGTTAAGTTCTAAAAGTGTTTTACCATTCACTTCAGCTAAAGCCTTAGGATGGTGATCTGTAAAAGGTTTCAATCGTGTGCCTAACCCCGCAGCAAAAAGCATTGCTTTCATAATACTAAATTAAGTAATTCGGCAACATGGGAATACGAAAAACAGATAAATAGATTTTTGATCATTTAATAATGTTACTACTATCCTTGACCTGGAAATTAGCGATAACCGGATTGTGATCAGATAACTTAATATTTGGGCTTTTATAACCGAGAATATGCAAATAAGCCGGATTGTATAGAATATGATCTATCCGAAGAGTAGGAAATATCTGGTTGTAAGTCCTGCCAAAACCTTTCCCTTTTTCGAGAAATGCATCTTTCAAATTCCCCCTGATCTTTGTATAGGTGTATGAGCACGGCAGATCATTAAAATCCCCGCATATAAGAACAGGATAGGGACTTCTTGCCATTATTTTAGCAACAGTATCAGCTTCATTTGCCCGTTCAGCATAGCTATAATTAAATCTCCAGATATAAAAACGTGAATATTTCAGGTCAGTGCGACCTAAATGTTTTTTGGCTTTTATTTCTGAAAAATACTGCCTGTCATAATCAGACAGATTGTAGGAATAGAGATGCACAAAAAACATGCGCATCCTTTTAGCTGTGGGCAACTCAATATCGCATTGTATAAGATAAATGCTGATGCCTATTTTGTAAGCCTTATACTCTACAATAGGAAACTTTGAATAAATGGCCACCCCTAAATAATACTGAGCGCCCAACGTATTATCGGTATTGAATCTGTAATCTTTAAAATCATTGCCCTCATAAATTTCTGTACTATACGGCCTTACAGAGTCATTGCTATATTTAAAAAACTCAGGCATGCAAAGAACATCCGGCGATTCCTTTTTTATCACATCTACAATGCGCTGCCCGATATTATTGCCGGGTTTATCATAAATGCCCATCCCATGCACATTCCAGCTCATTACTTTTACAGTATTCGTTCCGGCAGACATATTGTTGCTGCCAAAAAAATTGAATGCAAATACTGTGATAATTAATCTATAGCAAGCTACTAATGTGATAACAGGAAATATAGTGCGCCATTTACGACGGGAAAATATCCAAAAGAATACAAAGAAAAGATTTACTATGATCGCAAAAGGAGTAGTAAGACTAAAAAGCTCCAGCGAATGCACCTTTACAGGGCTTGTTACCGATGCTGCATAACACAGCCCAAGCCAAATTGCAGCAAAGATGTTTAGTATAAGCATTGTATATCCAAACAACCTGCTTAAAGCCCGCAGCGTATTATTCACAACTAACTATTTTCTTTACTGGCACGTAATAAGATATCTTTTTCTTCGGCGGTGAGAGAATTGTAACCATGCAGGTTTATCTTATCCAGTATATCATCAATGCGTTTTTGGGATATGCCTTGTTTGGGCTCATACATTTTTTTAAGCACCTGGGAACGTTTTTTATCATGTTTCAACCAGATATTGTGATCGTTTGGCGTCACAATGCTTTCCACACGATCAAACAGATCATATATCCATTCACCTGGACGACGACCGCTTTGTAATGCCTTAATATAGACGAATCCCGTAAACCCACCGCCAATCAATAAAAATAACCTCGGCATGTTCATACCCGTGTACAGAATCATAAGCACCCCAAAAATGCTTATGACCAATATGATCGGGAGGCTTAGGGAAGGGCCAAGGAAGTAACGATAATCGGGAGCAACAGTTATTGCAGCCACTGCAAGGCCTACTAAACCGGCATAACCACCGATATAGAAAGATTGTGCCTGAAAATTATTACCGGGGATGAACTGACTTAGTAAATAAAACACCCCGCCAACAATAAGGCTATAAAAATATAATGGTATCACCTGCTTATATCCCACAAGGGATTGAACTACCGAGCCAAAGCAGTAGAGCCATAGCATGTTACTTAACAGCTCCCAAAAGCCATGATGTATCCACCCGTAGGTGAGCAATGTCCAGAATTTTGCTTTGAATGCAACAAGCGCCGGTAACGAAACATTTGGCACTATCATAGCATTAAAACCATCCTTGCCCGACCCAACCACCAGCATAACAAGTGATAGTAGCTGATATATCACAAAACACACGCCACTCACTATTATCAACTGAATAACTGCATTTTTATTATACCCCGGGATAAAAGAAGAAACTGGACGTCTGGACACTGTTTTCATACTGCCGATAAAGTTATTAATAATACCTGTTCCCTACGCGTATACGCCAAATCCTTAACAATATAAAAGCAAACAGCATACCCCCCAGGTGAGCGAAGTGAGCAACGTTGTCGCCGGCGGAGTTCTGAACGCCTGCAAATAACTCAATCACGGCAAAACCAGCCACTGCCCATTTGGCTTTTACCGGCACAAGAAGCCAAACGTATATTAATACGTTAGGAAACAAGTAGCCAAAGGCGAATAATACACCCATTATAGCCCCGGACGCTCCAACTGTAGCACTATTGACGACTTCATTATAGTAGTCATTAATATTATTAATAGAACTATTAATGCAATCAGAACAATTAGGATCACTTGACCATCTTTCTATTGCATCTTTCGTAACATCCAATCCGTGTTTATGAGCAAAAGAAAGCAGATTACTTAGAGTAGGATGTTCCGCATATGCATTAACTGCATTTTCAAGAGAATGAAATTCGATACCCAAAACTGTCAATTGACATAATGCAGCGCCTATGCCACATATCATATAGAAAATAAAGAAGCGCTTTGGTCCCCACATATTCTCTAAAGGCGGCCCGAAAAAAAATAGCGCAAACATATTAAAGAATATATGAGTAAAAGTGCCGCCAATATCATTGTAACTACCGTGCATAAATATATATGTCACCAATTGCCACCAATGGAATGAAGGTGATTTCCAATAGTGCAATCCTAAGTAGACTGCGAGATCAATACCCATTCGTCCTAAGACAAACTGTATCAATACCATTATAACGTTGATAATGATAATATTTTTTACTACTGGCGGTAATCTTTGGAAACCTAACTGTCTAAATTCTGCCATTTTACAAATTGTTTCTATTCATCAATTCTCACTAAAATCATAAAGCATCAAAATTAATGGGAATTAAATTGATGTCTTTTCAATTTTTTACTCAAATATTATATATTTTTTATTTTTCAGGTTGTCTTAATAAATCAAGCACCCCTTCCTTTTGAAGAATGCGATAACCAATACGGTCGTTTGAAATTCCATTTTTCAGCTCGTAGGTAAAATAATAGGTATTATCATCCAGCATCTTTGTAACAAAGTAAGCAAACAGTATTTCCTTTCTGTCGCTGAAATGCTGGGCAACTTCATATAAATGCGTGGAAAGGATCATTAAATGACTTGGGCGTTGCAGCAACCCTTCTACTACAGCCCTTGTACATTCATAAGCATCATGCACATTAGTGCCCTTAAACAGCTCGTCCATCAATACCAGGTGAGGCTGAGTTTGCACCAGCTTCTGAGCAGTTTGTTTCATCCGCTGCACTTCGGCGAAGAAGTAACTTTCACCACGCACTATATCGTCTTCCACCTGCATGTTTGTAATAACACCATATAAAAAACTGATACGCAAAGACTTTGCAGGCACCCCCATACCTAAATGAGCCAGTAATGCACTGACGCCTAAAGATTTCATAAAAGTTGTCTTACCCGACATATTAGCGCCTGTAAGCAATAAAAAGTTGCGGCTATTATTGAAGCTTATATCGTAAGTGACAGGATGCTGTAATAAAGGATGATATAATCCTGTCGCTTCGAAACAAATAGGCGAAGGCTGCTGCAGCTCAGGGAATACCCAATCATTAGTAATAGTAGCTTTTGCCAATGAATGCCATGCGTCTAAACGGGCATAATGATTCATAAGACGATAGATCGTATTTTTCATATCACGCCTTGCGCGATAGCTAAGGTTTGCCAGCTCCCGATAACTTGTTTCTTTTGTAACGTGGATCAATTCACTTGTGAGCCTGTGCTGCAGTTCATTATTTATTGCTTCCAGCTCACGCTTCAGAAGAAAAGGGACATCAGGCTCCTGCAATATTTTTGCTAATTGCAAACATCCTTCGAGAAAATCTGATAAATGAGATAGAGAAAACTGTGTAAAAAAATATTCATTCTTATTCAGCAGTTTTTGAAAAAAAGCGCCTAATACCAAATTAATCCCGCTGGGAGGAGCAGTAGTATTATCTGCAGATTCAAAAAACTTTTCCAGCATCACCATTGTGCCATTGGAAATAATATCAGGCCATAACCCAAGGTTTTGAGACCAGAATTTTATAGTGTCCTGCATTTGCTGCAGCAACTCAATATTATCAGGTGGATATTGGATATGCTTCCTCAGCATTTCCCTGCCTGCCTGGGTAGTGGTTGTATCAATTAATTCAAATACCCCTCCACTATTCCCGGACGTGAATATAGAAAGGTCTTTAAGTGTGGTCTTATCGTTCTGCATTACCTGTTGAATGAAAGTCTTTGTCCGCGAACAGTATCATTTACCACTCCATTTTCATAAGCAACTTCGCCATTCACAAACGTGTAGCGTATGGCAGCAGGAAAAGTATGTCCTTCAAACGGAGACCACCCACACTTATAAAGAATATTCTGTTTGCTGACAGTTGTATTGCCCTTTAAATCGGCGAGCACTATATCTGCATAGTAGCCTTCTCTTATATAGCCACGCTCTGAAACATTAAAACACTGGGCAGGGGCATGACACATTTTCTCCACCACTTTTTCGATGTTTACCTTCCCGTCATTTACATATTGTAGCATTAGCAACAATGAATGTTGTACCAAGGGCAAGCCCGACGGAGCTTGTTGGTAAGGAAGTTGTTTTTCTTCCCAGGTGTGCGGCGCATGATCAGTAGCAATAATATCGAGACGGCCATCCAGCAAGCCTTCCCACAAAGCAGCTTTATTTTCGGGTGCTTTTATTGCAGGATTGCACTTAATAAGATTTCCCAACTGCTTATAATCGTCTGATGTGAAATGCAGATGATGCACACAAACCTCTGATGTGATCCTTTTTTCAGTAAGCGGAAACATATTAGTGAATAGCTGAAGCTCTTTAGCGGTAGATATATGCAGGATATGCAAACGTGTATTGTGTTTTTTCGCCAATTGCACAGCAGCAAACGAGCTTTCGAAACATGCATCTACATTCCGGATCAACGGGTGGAAAGAAACATTATCGGCATTGGCATATTTTTCTTTATTGGCCTTAATAATTTTTTCATCTTCACAATGGGTGGCGATCAACAGCTCGGATTCTGAAAATATTTTTGTCAGCGTCATATAGTTATCTACAAGCATATCCCCTGTGCTTGACCCCATAAAGATCTTTATGCCGCAGACCTCCTTCTTTTTATCATTGGTTTTCAACACTTCATCCGCATTATTGTTTGCTACGCCCATGAAAAAAGAATAGTTAGCTACTGATGTACGCGCAGCTATATCGTACTTATCCTCAAGCAATTGCTGTGTAAGCGCAGGAGGGTTGGTATTAGGCATTTCCATAAAGGAAGTAGTGCCGCCGGCCACTGCAGCCCGGGCTTCTGTGCCAATAGATGCCTTGTGGGTTAACCCCGGCTCTCTGAAATGTACCTGGTCATCTATAACGCCGGGAAGCAAATACAGGCCTTCAGCATTTATTTCTTTTACATTGCCCTTTGTTTGGATATTACTGTCAATCTTCCCGATCCTTTCATTCTCTATTAATACGTCTTTTACCTGGGTCGTACCCTCATTTACAACCGATGCATTTCTTATAATAAACGATGACATGATCTTCCAAATGTGTTAAATCTCGTTAATAAATATATTTTTGTAGCAATTTACCACGGCAACTTAACAAAAACCAAGCTTATGTATAAAAAAGCGATTTACCTTCTTCTCATCACCATAGCTTTCACCCAAACCGCTTTTTCACAATCCACTTACTTACCCCTCAATACCCAGGATAATGACCTCCTCGACAGGCTAGAAACACGCTCCGGCAGGCTATCCGACAGTTTGTTCCTTGTAGCTAAGCCAATATCAAGAGAGAAAGCAGTAGATTTCCTGCTACAGCAGCAGGAAGATGCAAGATATACAGGGCTTAGCTCCATAGACCGTTATAATATAAGATTGATGATATCTGAGAATGGCGAATGGACGCCTGATGGCAATGGCGCCATAAGCTCCAGGCATTCGTGGTTCAATACTTTTTATACAAAGCAGGCTGATTTTGCATATGTAAAAACTAAAGATTTTTTTCTTGTTGTAAATCCGGTGCTTAGCGGACAGGTGCTTGTAGAGCAGGACGATCCTGCCAAAATGAAAGTTGCCAGCAACCCCATGCTCACCAATAGTCACGGAGCTGAAGCAAGAGGATGGATAGCAAAAAAAATAGGATTCTATACCTACTTTACCGACAACCAGGAAACTCCACCTTCTTATGTGAATTCCTGGACAAACAAAAAACTACAGGCTTTGCCCGGTGCAGATTGGTATACCAGTAGTAAACCGGGTTATTATGACTACTTGCAGGCATCGGGATACTTTACAGTTGATGCTGTAAAAAAATACCTGAACATCTCGTTTGGCTATGGCAAGAACTTTTTGGGTGATGGTATCTCCAGTATGGAGTTGACTGACTTTTCTGCTAATATGCCTTTCCTGAGATTGATAACAAGGATATGGAAAATAGACTATGAGAATCTGTACCTTGAATTAACACCACAATATTCAGGCATCCACGATCAATTGCTGAACCACAAGTATGCTACCATGCACCATCTGAGCTATAATGCTACAAAATGGCTGAACATAGGATTCTTTGAGGCTACAGTATTTGACCGCCCCAATAGCTATGAGCTCGGTTATCTCAACCCTATTATTCTTTATCGTGCTGTTGATCGCAATGTTGGCGACCCTGATAAGGAACTGCTCGGATTTGACTGGAAGATAATCGCTGCAAAACATTTGCAGTTCTACGGACAATTCATGCTGAATGAATTTACCTCAAAAGAATTTTTTGCCAATCATGGTTACTGGGCCAATAAATGGGGTTTGCAATTGGGAGGAAAATACTTCGACGCGCTTACTGTAAAGAACCTGGACCTACAGGCAGAGCTGAACATGGTGCGCCCATACACCTATACTGCTATGGACACCCTTGCTAACTACACAAATTATAACCAACCCCTGGCTGATCCTTTAGGTTCTGATTTTATACAATTTATAGGCACCGCTAAATACCAGCCGATAAAAAATCTGTATCTAACATTATTGGGAATGTATTATGTACAGGGCTCAGACACAGGATCGTCTAATTTGGGTAACGATATATTCAAACCATACCTTACAAAGAGCCTGCAGTATGGTTCTCATTTTGTAAATGGACCCCGAAATACCTGCGAACTGATAAACTTTACCGTTTCTTATCAATTACGCCAAAATCTGTTCATAGACCTTGGTGCAACACACCGCAGATATGTAGGACAAGCAGGAACTTTCCCGGTATATACCACCTTCGGAACTGTTAATGGTTCTAATTCAACTACCGATGTGATGTTCGGGATAAGACTAAATGCGCCTCTCAGAAATTACAATTCCTTCTAAAAATATTTTTAGACATAAAAAGGAAACAGCCTCATACAGAGGCTGTCCTTTTTTATATATAGAATGTAACCATTAATGAGCAATTACTACTTGCTTTGTTATTTGCGCGTTATCGCCTTTAATAGTTACGAAATAGTTGCCCGAAGGAATTTCAGGTACCGGTATAATAATTAACGAGCTTTGTGCTGCTGGTCCATTTGTTTGTTTTATCAATCTTCCCTGTACATCGTAAACGCCGATGGTAAATGGTTGTGCCTGGTTCCATTTTATGCTTACATTCAAAGTATTCTGTGCAGGCACCGGGTACACTATCACATTATCGATAGTCGTACTTACATTTTCAACTGCCGTTGCATAAGTTTCATAATAGTAGTAATATGCCTCATTGCTTGGTACCGGTTTCCAAAAGCCGCCTACATTCCAGGTATCACCTATTGCGGACACCATTTCGTCGAAACTATTGTACGCATAGACAAACCTACTTACATTAACAAACTTTGATGAAACTGTATCCCAATTCTGAGTTGTATCCGCCAAAAAATTATGTTTGGAATCATAACCATATAGATCACTCCCGTTATTCCTCCAATTGTTGATCCATGATATCCACGTTTTATAAGTCCGGGACAATTGGTAACCAGAAGCGTCATAGGTATTCACATACATTTCAGAATGGTCCCATTTATTGGTGCTTGTGTTCCACTTATTTTCTATTTCAGTCAGATAGTCATTTAAACTATCGTATGTGTAGAGGTATTCAGAGGAATTGACCCATTTGCCTCCAATCCACATTTGATACACCTCTGATATTACGTTATTACTTGCATCATAGGTAAGCAGCGATTGAGAATAGTTGTCCCATGCCTTAGTACTTTTGTTCCACGATTGCGTGACTGTTTTAGTTTGTATTTTGCCTGTGGCATCGTATGTATATATATACTGATAGGAATTGTTCCATTTAGATCCATCCCATGTTTGATCAACTTCCAGGGTTATATAATGGGCGGAATTGTGTGAGTATAATACCTTGAGCGTATTTGTCCATTTATTAGCGACAGAATCCCAATCCTGATCTATATAGGTAGCCTTGGTGTTATCAGCATTATAGGTATATAATTGCTGATTGTACTGTAGGTATTTGGTTACGTCCCATGCAAATCCTTCTTCTGTAAGCATATTGTTGTTCGCGTCGTATGTTTGCACATAACGATATTGAGGCATGTAGCCGCCAGGCCCGATAACAAAGTCTAACGCAGAATCATATTGCTGATCGTAAGTCCCACCTCCGCGCATATCTGAATAGTACAGATGCTCAGAATCGTAAGCAGCATATACGGTTCCATCAAAATAATGCTCTGATGAAGCGATAAGCCTCGAAGATATAGTTGTAGTTCTTTGCCCTGAGGATACGCCTGCCTGTGAATGATTTTTGATGGTAGCCTGCAGATATTTATCAGGCATCTTGACTATTGATTGCTGTGCACCCGTAGTGCACCAGCCGCAATAAAGAATTGCAATGAGTAAAAAGCACTGTTTCATAGCTCACTATTTTATTGTTTATAATACCCTTTAAAAAAGGACTTTGTAAAAGAAGACAGCCGTTACTAATACATAAAGCAGAATGCAGATGAGCGTGATCACGATGCCGGCCCTCATCTCGTTGTATAATCTTTCCATAGTGTGATGTTTTTGTTACTGCAAAAAGACGAACATAGCAGGAATTTATATATACCGAAAATGCGGGAGAGGGAGGGGCATTGCATTATAACGTAATTGAGGTAGCTCTTTTGATCCTTCTTGAGAAATGTCAATTAGTTATCTTTATTATAATATTTGCTCGTATGCGAGACAAGTTATATCACAACCTACTGTTATTCTCACTTTTTGGTGTTGCAATGTGGTTCTTTGGCAACCTGTATGAAGCTATTGTTATCGCACCAAATATGCTGAACAACACTATTGAAAAAATGCATGCATGGCAGGCATATTTTGTAGTTACTAATCCTGCTTTCTTTTATGCTCTTTCTCCATTAGCGACAATTGCGTTATTGATTGTGTATGTTAAGACATCAAAACAAAAAACAGAACTCAAAAGATTACTAAGATTTGCAAGTATATTTCAAATAATAGCTTACGCACTTTCTATCTATATAATTACACAAATTAACCTGAAACTTTTTTTCGCGAACTTAAACGACAACCCTGACCAGCTTCACACAAAGGCAGTCCTTTGGAATATTCTAAATATTATCAGAATTATATTAGTAGAGATATCATTGATTTTTACTTTTAAGGCGTATATACAAACACAGAAAAATAAAGGATAAGGATTTGTAAAAGTCCTACTATTACATAGCGAAGAATAATGGTGCCGACCTTCGTTATAAAATCTCTCATAGTAATGTTTTTTTGTTACTGCGAATAGAAGATAACTAGGGTGTAGTAAATGCCGAAATGAGTGAGAAAGGAGAAAATATTCTAATTTTTTTACAACAATAGACATCGACGGTAACAGGTGCCCTTGGTAGAGATAACCTTACGCAAAATAAACGAACTCTGTAGTATAATTGTCACTATAGCCAGTCACTTAAGGAAAAGGGCTGCTATTAATTAAGCTTCCTGAAGTTCAAGAAGTTCTTTGTTTATCTTGAGATTTGTTGGCGATACTTAAAATTTTTCACCATATACACTAGTATATAATAGAGTTTGGATTTTAGCCTATATCCACAAAAAACAGACAAACTTAATTGTTAAGTATTAGCAGCCGTGCTATAGCCTACTTTAGAAAGTATTATGACAAAATATAGTTTTTAACTTCTATCATCATTTTAAATAAATTATCTTTGAAAGACATTATTAGCAATGAACAAAGACCCAATACTAAAAGCTTTGCAAGAAGAAGTGGCAGGGTATAATAAAATAATAGCAACTGATAAGGGTGATTGGATCGTAAAAGGATTTATTGATATTTATAAAAGGATTTACACTATTTCTATTGACACAAAAGTAGTGTCAAAGGTTATTGAATTATTACTAATCCCAACATTAGAGGAATTTGCTCAAAAGCATAATTTAATACTTGAACTTCCACCACAGCAAAATTTTTATCCTGACCTTTCCTTTACTTCAAGAGACAGTGGAGAAAAATTTGCAGTAGATATTAAAAGTACGTATTTGGATGAAAAGAGTAAAATAAAATCTATGACGTTGGGTGCATTTACAGGCTACTTTAGAAATAGAAATAGTAAGAAAAATACACTTCACCCGTATGGAGAATATTCAGCCCATTTAGTGCTTGGAGTAGTTTATTCACAAAATGAAATAGACCCTAACGAAAAAAAAGTATATAGCATGGGAGACTTAGATAAAATTGCCTCTGTTATAAAAGACTTTACGTTCTTCGTTCAGCCAAAGTATAAAATCGCTTCGGCCAGACCAGGAAGCGGAAATACAAAAAATATCGGTTCAACAAACAACATAGATAAGCTTATTAAAGGACAAGGCGTTTTTTCAGATTTGGGAGAAGAAGTCTATGATGACTATTGGATGTATTATTTAACAAAGGACATGGCAAAGGCTTTGGAAATAGAACGTCCCTATACTGATTTAAAATCATACATTATGTACAAGGAAAAAGGGCATGATGTACTTGAAAAGCATAAAGAAGATATTGAGAAATTAAATGAAGAAGATATAGAGGTAGAAGAAAATGAAATCCAAAATGATAACAATGAGTAAAAGAAATATTATCCCACCAATAAAAAGTCAAGGCATAAAAACAAAATTAGTTCCTTGGATAAAAGATATTGCGCCGAAAGTAAGCGGTAGATGGATTGAACCTTTTTTAGGCACGGGTGTTGTGGCTTTTAATTCTGGTTATAAGGAAGCGATTTTAGGGGATACAAATCCACATATAATAAATTTCTATAAGAGCGTCCAAAGAAAAGAAATCACTGCAGTTAGCATGAAGGAATATCTGAATAAAGAAGGTGAGTTATTAGCTACTGCCGATGAAAAAGGATACAAACATTTTAGAGCAATTAAAGACCGTTTCAATAAAGAATTTTCGCCGTATGATTTCATTTTCCTTTCTAGGGCAGGCTTTAATGGGATGATGCGATTTAATAAAAAGGGACACTGGAATATACCGTTTTGTCAAAAACCTGCCCGTTTCGCTCAAGCCTACGTTACAAAAATTTGTAATCAGATAAAAGCGATATCTGAGATAATACAACCTGAGCCTATTTGGCAATTTTTTAATCAGCCTTTTACACAAACTATAGCGTTGGCAAATGAAAATGATATTATTTACTGTGACCCACCATATTTTGGTCGTTATGTAGACTATTATAATGGTTGGACTGAGGAAGATGAAGAAAAATTGTTTGTCCTATTAAGCAATACAAAAGCTAAATTTATTTTATCAACATGGCACCATAACGACTGGCGGGAAAACGAGATGATAGGCAGATTTTGGAATAAGTTTAATATAGTTACCAAAGATCATTTCTATCATTCGGGGGGAAGTATAGAAAACAGAAAAGCTGTAGTGGAGGCACTAG
>Ga0134128_10000855_pt1 | contig 41494 bp, 37 predicted proteins | sample KB31754_FD_96462 | JGI IMG/M metagenome (GOLD analysis project Ga0134128, IMG submission 96462) | Terrestrial soil microbial communities with excess Nitrogen fertilizer from Kellogg Biological Station, Michigan, USA - KB3-175-4 | ecosystem: Environmental > Terrestrial > Soil > Unclassified ...
CATTCTTTCCTGCTGGCTGGTGCCACCACGCTGTAAAGGATTTTTATTGTTGCTGCAAGCCATAAAATATTATGAGGCTACTTGATTATTGGTGGTTACAATTTGTAATTCTGTTCCTTCATCTATATAATAAGGATAAACGAAATTGAAGCGTGAATTCGTGGCCTTTATCACATAATCTATCTCTACCAGAATAACACCTTCGCTTTGGTCATCAGTATTCAGATTGATACTTTGTACGTTTATCCTCGATTCAAAATATAATATTGCCGTTTGTATCCTGTCTTTAATGATAGTAAGTGTAGTAGTATTAAGCGATTCAAAAACAAGGTCATCCATATTGCAACCATATTTTGGTTCCATCACCCGCTCGCCTATAGTAGTAGTAAGTAGTATTTCCAGGCTCTTTTGTATGTCATCGGCTTTGGCTGTCATCTCCACATTTTGAGAAGAGATGTCAAACGTTGGAGGAAAGCTCCAACCTATTCCCAGGAAATCGTCATTCTTAAATGTTGCCATAGCTTCTTGTTTTAATCAACCGCCTATCATCACTGTAGGCGCACCTAATATTATTGCTCCACCATGCGCAGTGGCATCTCCCATTCTTGCCGCAGGCATGCCTCCTATCATTACTGTTGAGGAGCCCTGGGCTATCACATCGGGTGGGCCAACACACGTAAGCATATCACCTACTCTTGCTGCCGGCATCCCTGCTATGAGAACAGTAGGACAACCAGGTGGCAAGACCGGCCCGCCCACATGTGGCACTACGCCATTTACCAATGGGCAAGTATGCATATCACCTACTCTTGCTGCTGCAGGCATGTTTATTAGTTTATCTGAACAATTGATCCCTTTACTGCGGTATTACCTCCAGACGATAATTCAGCACCTGAACCTCCTTTCACTGTCGTCTGTGCACTACCTTGTATACTCGCATTTACCCCCTGTGTGCTAAAATCATTAGATGCTTTTAGCGACAGGTCTTTTATACTTTCGATGGTTATTCCGTTTTGGTCCATAGTAAACTTATTGCCATTCTGGTCCTGCATCATTATGGTTTTTTGATCTTCCGAGATCAATACTTTGTTCCCAGCAGGTGTTTCTATGTCTATCGATTTTTTATCATCGTCAAATATTATTTTCATTCCGCTACGCGATACATAACCCTTTTCATTGTTCTGATCGCTTGCGGTAAGTGGTGCAGGCTTATTACTACTGTTACACATACCCAGTATTACAGCCTGCCTGGGGTCGTTGTTAATAAAGCCAACTATCACTTCGTCTCCTATTTCAGGCCGGAAGAAAGTGCCCCTGTTATTGCCAGCGTCCAAAGTGCATATTCTGCTCCAGATACCTTCGTCCGATGTATCTATCATAGGAAGTCTTACCATAATACGGTCTTCGCCATTAGGGTCGCTTTCAAGCTTTGTTACTACCCCTATCTGCAATCCCTGTATAGCAGGTAATAACGCGCCTGCCATGGGTTGTTGCACATCATAAGTCTCAGCAAACCATTCAGGATATACACCGAATTGCATTATAGTTTGCCAGTTGCCTTTTTGTATTTCCTGTCGCACACCTGTTACATATAAGCTCCCCTCAAATCGATCACCTACTCCATTTAGTTGAATTATTTTGCCGGGCAATACTACAGCTGTACCATCTGTACGTACGCTCCCTCTTATTTTGGCAAGCCGTTGTTTTAGCATTTTCGCATCTGCCCAGCTTTGCAGCTCCTGGTCGACCAGGTTGCCACTATGTTGCAGCACGAAGTCACCATCTCCTATTACACCAGATAATGTATCAGGTGTAAGATTCCCTGCATTGGGAACGCCGGGGTCTGTGCCATCGGCCTCTACTACGCTCTGATCAGCAGGGCTCCATGCTGTAGCTTTTACACTACTTAGCTGGAAGCGTGAATCAATCTCTGCATCAAGGTCGTGTACTGTAGCTCCATATTGTATAGTTAAGACCGAAGCGCTGCTAAAGTCAGGTTTAACGATAGTTATTTTTCCATCGTTAGGAATACACAACATTCCATTAGCATCAACGCGGCAAAGCATAAAATCCCAGTCTGTAGTATTGTATTGCACCACTTCTTCGTGTGATAAGGAAGTGCTTGCCACATCTTTATCAATACCATGATTATCTATCAGTGCCTCAATGATATCACTATCGACCATCTCTTTGTAATATTTATTTTTACAAGTCACAGTCATCTTTACAGATACATCTTTGCATTCTACCATCAGTACCGAACTGGTCTTTCTCACTTTCACTCCATGCTTTATCACGATCCCTTTAAAAATTGTCTCTTCGTCATTTCGGTAGCCTGCTTTTATTTCAATGTTTTTACCAGGCTCAAAATCCGGCTGGTTGCTTACGTCAAATGTTTGCTTTGCAGGCTCACCATCCATTATTATTATTGTTGCAGATGGTATTCGGTTAATTTCTTTATTCACTATAATAGAAAGTACCTGGTAGGTTTTTGAAACCTCGTTGCCTTCTGATAATATAGTAAAAGTGCATACACTTTTAGGGGCATCAGACGGTATGGTTCTTTCGTTAGTCGGCATTTTCTAATTTGTTGTTTTCACTATGGGCGGGAAGGATAATTCCTGTCCCTGCGCCAGCTTTCTAAAATTTGTCAGGTTATTCACCTGTGCTATTTGTATATAATATTTTGAGTCTCCGTATATTTTGTAGCATAGTAGCGGTAGCGTATCTCCGCTTTTCGCAACCACATAGTGCGTTATATCCGGAGAGTGTGCATCTTCCATCGCAACCCGCAATGTTTCATCCACGCTACCCTTAAAAGTAGATTTGCATATTGCACGTATTGGGCTGCCGTCGGGATTGAATAGTTTATAAGTAATAGTGAGCGCTGTACACCTGCCTTTGAAAATAAAATTCCCCCATACCAGCTTGAAATGCTTAGGCTCATGTGAATCGCTGTCGTACTCCAGCATCATCTTCTTAAAATTCTCTACATCGTCGTAAATATTATCCTTTGGCTGGCCGTCTATGATACCTGTATTGTCAAACAGAAATTCAAAAGACATTTCATCGGGCTTCTTCACATTAAACCGCTGCTGTGCAGATGTTGTACCATGCCCTTGCCCTTCAGTAAATTCTACCTTGTAATCCAGCACATAACTCTCAGGATTGATCATTGCAGTGTATGGATCGCCGACCTGGTGACTGTCAGAATAATCAGGATTGTTATATGCGAGGATCTGTACTTTTTCCAGCATGGCTTTTTATTTTACCGTTCCTCCTTATTATTTAATATTTCCATCACCTGTTCCACACATTGAGCTATAATGGCATCCTTCCCGTCTTCTTTTCCTGCTCCCTGTTGCGAATTATCGGAGGAAGATTGCGCCTCGGGATGAGGCTCATTCACTGTTACTTTTATGTATAGCTCTTTTATTTCTATTGGCATATGCTCAGCTTATTGAAGGGTGAAGTAATCATAACTAAGATCCAGCGTCTCTATCAGTACCGAGCTTTCCTGTGCATTCATATCTGCTACAGACCATTTTTTCGGCCATGCATTAAATATCTTCCATGTTTTTAACGGCTGGTGTGTCTCGTCGAGAAGAGTAACATTCACTTGTGCAGGACTAAATTGCCTGTTTTCAAAAGCATCGAGGCACCATTGTATTACATCAGAATCGGTAAGCATCCCGCGTTTCAACGAAAGGTCGGGATATTTGGTTCTTACCGGAAGCTTATGCTCAAAACGATTTTCACCACCTTCTTTATACGATTCAGTGTCGTATTCAACCGTTAGCCCGCTAACAGATTGAAAACGCGTATCATTGTCGTTCCCCACGCCAACAAATTCTACTTTGAAATGAAAACCTACAGGTGGATAGTAACCACCCGCTGAAGCACCTGCCATAGTTGAAAAGATTTTAGTTAAAACACAATTGTCCTACCATATCTATGACAGTATGTCCAATCCTTCATGAGCAAGCTCCAGGGTTTCTATGGCTACCTCGTTACCATCAGATTTCAGATCACTGGCCTGCACTTTTACCGGGAATGCATTAATTATTTTCCAGGTTATTACCGGTGCATGCGTTTCGTCAAGCAGACTTATCGTAAGGTCGCGACGTTCAACAGTGTTCAGGTTTACCGTATGCATCCAGGTGTAGAAATCTACATCACCGCTAAAGGTGCCGCGTTTTAACGTTATGTTGCTGTATTTGTGTAGCCCTGGCATTTTTATTTTGGTGTATATGGGGCTTGAGCCTTCTCTATATTCTATTGCTTCCACCTGCATGTCCAATCCTGTAGCCTCTGTGAATCCTATACGTGCACCACCCCATTCAACACGGAAGTGAAATTTGGGCAGTGGATAATTTGATGTTGCCATTTTTAAATTTTTTTATGTGAGGAATATGATTAATGAATTTATGATTATTGATTAGCTCTGTGCCATTAGCTGACTAAAGCGAAGTATGATAAATTCAGCAGGTCTTACAATGGCCATGCCTATTTCCACTATCATCCTTCCCTCCAGGATATCTAATGCACTCATTGTTTTGTTCAGCCCAACAGAAACATAAAATGCGTCTGATGCCTTGGAACCTTGTAATGCACCGGCTCTCCACTGTAGCGTCAGGAAGTTTTCCAGCATGCCCTGCACTTTAGCCCAGGTATTAGCATCATTGGGCTCAAAGACAAAAGATCCTGCTGCATTTTTGCTACTCATTTCCACCATGATACTGAAACGGCGGACGTTTATATAACGCCAGTCATTATCATTTCCTGCAAGAGTTCTCGCTCCCCATACCAATGTTCCTTTACCTGTAAAAGCACGTATGGCATTAATGGATTTTCCAGCTATCGGATCCACATTAAGCCCTGCCTGTTGATCATTGCTGATAGCAGAAATAGGTCCAACTACAGAATTGATACTTTCATTTGCCGGAGCTTTCCATACACCTCTCGCAGCATCTACACGGGCATATATGCCTGCCATAGCACCGCTTGGTGGTATTTTGCTCATCTCTTTTTGAATATTAGCTACGATGTTACCTATAATCGGGTGATTCTGATACAAAGTACTTTGAGCAAGAGAAGCATAATTTTCAGCAGAATTTAAAATAGTGTTGACGAATGCAGATATTTTGTTGTATGCAGCGTTAAGATCAAGGATTATGATTTTTGATTCGTCAGATACATCCGAACCTGCGCTAGTGTAATCTGTAGCACTGGCTGTAATAGACCCTAAGGAGCCTATCCATGATGTATCAGTATAGAAAGTATTTACATTTGCTGATGTCTCAGTGGACAATGTCTCAACGACACTGTTTAGTTCGATACTTATCAGGTTTGTAACGCCTCCTTTCCATAAGCTGTTTGATAAAGCATACGAAGCAACATCATTATTGAGCATCACATTCTTGAAATAAGTTGTATTATTCCATGCGGTACGCAATCCAAGAGCCATTGTTCTTACCCAATCGATCTGTGTTTTTAGCGCTGTTTTTATAGCCGGGTCTCCTGTCGCATTTGTTGTGGCATCCGCATATTGTTTATATACATCATCCAATGTTGTCGCAGTAGGAAATGCTGATGCTGCAATAGTGCTATTTATCGTTGAATTTACACTGGTTACATCTGCAAGGGAAGCTTCCAGATTTTTTACAAGCACATTAAGCGTGCTATCAGTTGTTAATGTAGCTAGATTTGTTACTGCAGATCCATCTGAATTTTGCACTCCGCTTTTAAACATACCATAGTCTATTTCAGCAGTATAGGCTGAATAGAGCCATGGGGTGTAAGCCATGCCGTAATTCAGATCATTGATGCCGATATTATTACGGAAGTCGACAACGGGATCTGTTGGTGATGCAGTATTGTAAAGATCCAGTATGGCAACCCTGCTTTGTAAATTGGCACACTGCATTAGTGCTGCTTGCTGCAGGCTATAAAAGTCCGATGTGGCGCCTAATGCAACGGCATCAGGGAACAATAAAATAGTTGGCTCGTCTTCTTTTTCTACAGCATCTAATCCTACAAGAAAACCCGGATGGGTTGATGGATTACCCGGATCCCCAAGTGCTATTGTAGTTAGCGAACCTGATGTCTGATATAATCCAACAGCTACAATGTAGCAATCGCCACCTCCATTGTCATAAAACATTCTTACGGCATCGTGCATGTAAAACCGTTTGCCACTGTCGATAGCAACAGACAATACGGCTCTGTTGTTATTTTCATCGGTTTTTACTGTAATGCTTGTCGGTGCATTAGCGTCTCCGTAGTATGTCTCATACTCCAACAGTGAAGATATCTTTGTAGGAATATTAATCAGGTTTTGCCCCTGGTTACTTGCCATCTGTGTATATCCTATGAACGCAGGAATAGCAGTTTCAACTTCCGCAATGGAAGGTGGAAATTTCGATATCTCTTCGATATAGACACCGGGTGTTTTGTAAGAAGTTGCCATGTTTGGAATTTATTTTATTATTTAATAATTCAAATATTTTTCTGCACAGTAATAAGTGTCGCTGCCTTGCACTACTGTGCTTAGCGTATTGCTGCCGGGATTTGCAACCGGTGTTACATTTCCCAGTGTTGCTGATTCCAGATATAGTGTACTAATTGGTTTGTCTTTAAATGGTATTGGTACCGATGAAAGAAATGCAGTGCTTGCTGCCACATTATTAAAAGTATATACAGATAAGTTGTCTTTAATTGCTGTTACATCGCTTGAGCGTGCAATGTATTTCCATAGCACAGAACGGTTGGCAAAATGAAGAGTGAATGTAGGTTTCTTAACTGCACCTGTGCTATCAAGTAATGAGAAATCATTGGTAGCAGATAAGTAATTAAATACCTCAGCAATGCCGAGGATATTGGTGTTTGCAGCATTTGCATCATAATAAACATATTTGCTGCTGCCATTTACTTGTATCCTGTATTTCCCGTATGTAAGACCTGTAAGACTAATAGGTACGGAAGTTTGAGCGACGGTATAGTGTTGTGTAGTATGCAAAACCTGCACGTCATAAGTATTTGTAGACGTGTTCAATGCGTACACATATATTGTAAAATCAGTGTTGGGAGCTGCATTAAAGTTGTAAGTATCCGAAGCTATATCAAGTATATCGGCAGCATTTGCATATTGAAAATTTCCTTTCGGCATCCAGAAATTGGTGTCCGTTACCGCATGGGCACCGCCACTGTTACTTGGCTTTATAGCTTCATAAACATTACCTGAACCATCGCCTGAAAGGTCGCCAATATTATAAGTCGTAGCGCTATTGTATTGCTGTATTTTTGAGCTTATGTATAAGGTACTGTTGCTTTCGTTTTGATTGATGTTGCTGAAATAATATGCGGATGACGTTAATGGCTGGAAAGTGACATTTGTAAAATTGCCGAAATGCACATTGTCTATCTGGATATAAAACCTGAGCTTCTTCAGTAAATCAATTTTTATTACGGGCTTTTCAGTATCATCTATTCTTACAATGATTATCATTTTATTTCCTATCACCTTATATAGCATCTGCAGTCCTTTCAGCATTGCGGCTGTTTCATCGGTAGGTACTATTTCCAGGTCTTCACATTGCAAGTCAGAGTAGTAGTCATTGAGCACCTCTATCATAAACAGTATTTCATATTTTGTTGTCATGATACTGCGAGTTTTAAGGTGTCATTAACATCAACTTCTTTGATAAAGCCGCTTTCCATTGTAATGGCATCCTCGTCGATAGTGATCTGGCGTACTTTATAAAGTACAGATGGCAAATACTTACCACCCAGTATGCTCCACATCTGGTTTATCTGTTCAAAATTTAAATTGTATAGATCTACTATCAGCTTTTGGATCCTGATGTCAAGATTTGGATTGCTCAATGGCGTAAATACATTCTGAAACTGGAAAAACTGTACGATGTAGGCGAGCCACTTCAATGAATCTCCATAATCGGTTCTATTCACAGAGAATAATGCATATAGGTTGAGATAAAGTGGGGGATTCTGATAAGTTATTCCTGTATCAGTTTTCACAAATGCATCCTGTTGTTTTGCAACACGGTCTTCTTCCACATTTACTAAAGAGAGAATCGCTTTACCTGTTAATGCGTTATTACCGCTGCCATCATTATCCAAAGCCTTGCCTACATTACCTAATACGAGACGCTGATCGGTAGTGACACCGAGTTTTTGAGAGAGATAAGTGTTTAGTTCCTCTACAAGGAATTTGAATGATTCACTAATCATGGTACTAGCAACAATAGGTTTTTAAAGCATGATAATGTCATCTTGAAAAGCATGTATGCTTTTCATTTACCGGGTTTAATCGGTATTAGCATTCTTAGAGGTGGCAGATTTAAAAAAAGACTTACTGTACTATGATTCGATTCCTCTCATTCCTTCCCGTAGGAAGGAGTAACTTTCACAATTATTACTTCAAAAGAATATAAAAAAAATTACATTTCAAATAGACATATAAAAAAATACCTTGTTAATGATATTGCTTTTTATATACTTGAGGATATTATAAATTGATTATTAATTAATTGCAGATCTGTTTTCAAGTAAAAAAATTTTTTATTAATTAATTTTTTATCAGGAGTAATGTGCCAAAAAAAAGTCACTACATAATGCAGTGACTTTTTATAAATGGCTGATGCTTATGGGCATGTTTTAAGCGTGCTATACCAATAGAATGTGGCATCTGTTGCGGCAAAGCTTGAATCAGTGTCATAGTTATTACCTGTGTAATCCGTTGGAGTATATGCCGCAAACGGCTGTATGCTGATCTTGCTTACATGCGCATCGTTAGAACAGGTTTTGTTTTGCTGTGCAGCAAGCCATGTGGAAAGCAATACAGGCTGATCAAACATTCCAGGATCTATTACGTATGCTTTAGGGCCTTGTGGCGTATTTACACTTATCAAGGGAACAACGTGGAACCACCAATATATACAGCAGCCGCCCCACTTACTTCCCAACACAGAAAGTACATCTGCACCCTTATTTGCATAGCTGAATACTTTTTGTGTATGGTAGTGAAATTTATTTTCGATGATCCAGCACATTTCATGTGCACGAGCATAGCATCCATCTATTACGTATTGAAAGGGAATGCAAATTGTATCCTGATATAAAGGATTTGACAATGTGCAGGATTGCTGCGCACAAAAATCAAATATCTGTTCTGCAGCAGCAATGTTGGGTATCATATTCGTTAATCTTCCAGTAGTATCTGATGGAACAATCTTAGCGCCAATCAGGTCAAGGCTCTTCGGATCTATATTATCAAGCGAATAGGAAGTACCACTATTATTCAGAATTTTTTGTGATTTGTTGAAGGCATCTGTTTCAGCAGCAGACGGCTCATTTACCTGCATGATCGTAGCTGCATGAGGATCTATGGTCAACTTTATTGGTTGATGAGCATTGAAAGCTTTTTCGAGAGAACTTATATTTTTGGTATCACTTATTGTAAACACTTGCTGCCTCTGGTTTAGCAACACGATTGTCGCACTACCGTCTGCTGTTTTATGCATATCTGCGATGGTGACTATGCCGGCATCTAATTTGTTGCTTGTGGTAGCGCTCCCCGGAGTTGGGGATTGTACACTATTTTTCTTGCAGGCATTTATTATTACGAGTATACCAACGACAGCCAATACATAAAGTACAACGGTAAATTTTATTGTATTGTTGATAGTTGGTTTAGTAGGTTGTTTTTTCATTAGATAAAATTTTCTTTTTTGATTTCGGTAACCCATTTAATATGGGCATAATACAAATTACATATTTGAATATTATTTAGCAAATAATCTTATCTTCAAATCAAAAAATCCCCCTTTTCTATGAAGTTTTCTATTCTTTTTATAATTGCCCTGTCAGTAGGAAGTTTTTGTTTTGCTCAATCTTCAAAGAATCTTACTTCACAGTTCGATCAGCATAAAAGAGCTCTTAGTTATTTGCTTCAGCAATCGCAGGGAAGTACAGTGGCTTTGAAAACTACCTATGTCAAAGAAAGGGTAAAAGCACAAAGTACTTATTACAGTACAGGAGCTTCTTCATCACTTGTCGATTCCCTTAACCTTTCATATAGTGGAAAAAGAGGTTCTCAATATGATTACAACCTAATGTTTTATCCGTACAATTATCAATATAATACCACACCCTTATTTACATACCTCGGTAATTTCACAAAGCCACAGGTTTTATATGATACTCTCTTGCGCTGGACAGTTGATCCAAATAATGTTTTGTTTGGTTTTTATGAGGAAATATTTTCAAAATACGATACTGTAAAAAATACATTGCTGAATAGTACTAATCTATTTGTGGATTCAAATATTGATCAGAACATGAGCTTTGCTAATGTATTTGATACAACGGGTAATATTACTGCAGGCTATTGGTTCAATCTGAAGCATGGAGTTAAGGATAGTGTGTATAAGCAAGTGTTTAGTTATAATATTTTGCATAAGCTAATTGCTGATAGTATTTATCAATACAAAAGTGGCAGCTGGAGTTTGATGGTTCATTCGCTTTATAAATATGATGCTTCTGGAAATGCTATACAGATAGATATGTATGAGGACACAGCATTGATGATTGAGCAACTAAAGTATGTGAATACTTATGACACTGCAAACCGTTTACAAACCGTGCTGACTAGCTTTAATGATGGTGTGGCATTAGTGCAATATTTAAAAGATTCTTTCACCTATTCGCCCGGCATATCTTACAATACTTCGTGGAAGGAGTATCAATATGATGGCATCAATCATTACTGGCTTGGTTATACATATACATCCAAACACATTAACGCATCAGGATTGCCGGATACTGTATATATACATCAATGGGATACAACAAAAACATGGTCGCCACAGGCTAAGGATGTCGTTACTTATGATTCATTGAACAACCCTGTCCGAATACTTGAATATGACTTTGACACTACAAAATATTCGGATACAGCTACTATAACTACTAACTATTATTATGAGCAGCTCAATATAGAAAATGCAGGTGTAAGTTCTTTAGCTGCTACTGACTTTATTAAGATCTATCCAAACCCTGCTAATGATGTGCTGGTTATATCGCAGGCTGATAATCCAAATAATGGAATTCTAAGTGCAAGCATGATCAATGTAAATGGTCAAATCTTAAAAAACTTTTATTTGCCGAACCAAAGCAGGATTTTTCAATTTTCTATATCGGACTTAACACCTGGTACGTATTGGATGATAATAAGAAACCAATCAAGAGAAGTGCTGCATAAACAAATGATCGTGAAGCTTTAGTTCCCGTCATCATCTTTTTCTGCAGGCTCTTCAGTGCTCTCGCCTTTGCTGACCTTTATTTTAGGGTTTTCTTCATTCCCAGTTACACTTAGTGGAATGCCTATGATACCAAGTGGGGGTAACCCTAATCTAAACTTGAGATTCATATCTCCGTTAAAGCTCACTTTGCCTTCGAATCGTGGCCTGAAGCCGGCTATACGCATTTTAGTGCGTTCAATTGTTATAATGTTGTTAGCTATTGTTGTTTTTATATCCACCTTTGAGAGGTCGGGATCTTTTATTTCGCTTTTATTGGTTTTGCTACTTATTGCATTGAATAATTTCAATCCGGCTACTTTCACCTTCTTTATTGAAAGAGTGCCGCCACCTTTTAACGACGGATATACAGGATACATATTCTCGTCGAGCTTGCCACTAAGCTGATAGTCGAGAGATATAACACCAGCTGCTTTGGAAGCAGATGAAGCAAGGTCGCGGAATAGTTTAACTTCTTTATAGGCTCTTTTTACATCAAAATCTTTTGCAGTTATATGATAATCGAAATATGCTTTTTTAGGAGTAATGCTGCCGTATTTTGCATCCATGGTGATTGGCGCATCAATCAGTGTAAAGCCTGTTTCACTTAGATTAATGCAGCCCTTGCTAATAGCCATTTTTCCTTTGAAATCTTTTAGGTCCAACCCTTGATATTTTATGTCTTTCGCAGCAGCAGTAAAAGTTAGATCCAGGTTTTGAGGGACGATAACCACACCAGTGCTGGCTGTACTTGTAGTCTTTTTACTGGTTTTAGGCGGGGTATTTTTGCTTTCTGAAAAAGCAGTAAATTCATCTATAACAATAAGATCACTTTTCAAATCAAAGTTGCCGCTTAACATGGCCTTATCGTTCATTATGTAATTAATCACATTGGAGAGTGCTCCATTTAATACAATTGACGACTGCCCGTATTTGGCCTTGAAAACATCAAAGCGCATTTTATTCTGGTTGAAGCTGAATACTCCTGTTTTAATAATGAGTGGCTTGGGGAATAGCTCAGAAGTAAGTGCAACATTTTTAAACTGTAATGAACCCGAGTTATATAATTTGTTGTACCTGCCTGCAACAGCATCACTTTGTCTTCCTCTTAAAGATAAGTTGGTTTGTATAAGCCCTGTAACATCATAACCTTTCCGGGAAAATACCTGGTACACTTTTCCAACATCAATAGTTCCCTGAGAAGTGATGTTGTATTTAAGGTCTGCGAAGTTTTGCAAGTCCGCGTTGATGGTAAATGGCTGCCCTTCAAATACGAACGATAATGGCTTAAGAGTAACCTTCATATCCTTAACAGAGCCATCGACATTACTGATTGTTGCGTTTACTTTTATATTTTCTATTGGGTGAGGGTAATACTTTGTTTTTATTGCAGCATTTTCAAGGTTAAGATTTGCGGCTATTACCGGGTATGTTTTTTTAGCGGGTATGTATTTGCCTTTTATTTTCACATTGGCATTCAGATCTCCTGAAAGCGTTGTGCCGTCTAACGGATAAAACTTCTTTATATCATCCAGGTGAAAAACTGTTTTTATATCGGCGTCCATAGGGAAATCCGCCGCATTGCCTATGCGCAGATAACCCTTTACAAAATTATTTAGCACAGTGGCATTAAGATTCTCCAGCTTCAGGCTGGTGTGCTTGTAGTTGCTATCGGGGCAACCTGCCTGCAGATCAAAATTGATATTATTCACTGCTTCCGGTAAAGAGGCATATTTAAAGTATCCATCCTTTAATGATGATCTCAGATTGAATTTTGGAAAACAGGTAATAACTGTATCCGTTTTTCTCAATCCTTTAGGAACGACGCCAGTCGCATATTTACCATCAGCAAGCAAATGGAATGTAAATCTCCCTTTTGCATTAAAAGGTTGTATCCCAAACGCTTTGTGCCATTTAGCAAGGTCTACTTCTGTATTGATCTTAGCGTAGATATGTGGCTTATTTACTCCGTGTATTTTTATCACCGAATTGAAGTAATCATCTTTATCTACATTAAAAGACAAAGAGTCAACATCTACCTGTAAGCTGTCGGGGTTGAGAGAAGGAAGAGTTGTTTCAAAATTCATGAATAGATTATGTACAGGGGATGGCGCTTTATCATTAGCAATGTAGCCATCCCTTATCTGCATATTGAAAGAGAGATTGGGCATGGTGCTTGTGGAAGCAATATATTTCCCAGCTAATGAAAAATTTATAGTTCCGGTACCTTTTACATCTGTTTTGTCAAGCCATTTCAGGTATTCCGGAGGTAGTGCTGTAATAATATCATGCAACGCTGTTTTATTGGAATAAAGCTTGAAATCCATATCATACCCATTTGTCAAAAAGGCAAATTGCCCGGTGAAATGCACTGGTAGCTGATTGATTTTTAAATCATTCTTTTCAAAAATAAAAGCCAGTGAGCTGGTATTTATTTTCGTAACGAGGTCTGCATTTATTTTTTTGGAAAGGATATATGGAATGTTAGCATAATAAAGATCCAGCGAATTGATCTCAAGATGAGTGTATAAATCAAAAATATCTTTGCTTAAATCTCCATTGCCTGTGTAATTAAAACCTTCTGCATTTATCAATATGGGTATAGACCTATCATTATACACAAGCCTGCTGTCTTCAATAAGTATTTTTTCAATTTTTAAAGCCATGCCGCTTGTGTCATTCTCATTGGTTGTTGTTTTACTAGGCTTAGATACATATACATTGTAGTTGGCATTACCGCTACTATCTACCTGGACATTTATAAATGCATGGCTTAGAAATATTTTATTCACTTTTAGCTGGCCTTTGAATACAGTAGAGATATCCAGTCCAAGCGATATTTCCTTCGCACTTACCAATGTGTCTTGCCTGAATGGAGCAGAACCTTTTAAAGTAAAATCATTTAATGTAAGTGTGAGCGCGGGGAAATGGCGAAAGAAGGATAGGTGAACACTTGTGAAGGACAACTCTCCATTAATACGCTGGTTTGTCCATTGTTTTATTTTGCTCGTTATTGTTTGTGGGAATAAGTAAGGTAAAAGGAATAGTAACAGAATGATACTGACGAATGTAATTCCGGTTATCTTTAAGATTCTTGTCAGGACGTGCTTTCGTTTACCGGTCTGGTTCATAATTATAGCCTTATCAAATAGTCCGGCAATGCCGATAAAATACTGCTGCTAAGATAGCAGAAATTTTAATGCTTACTGTGATAAGTAACTGTTACTGATACATTAAGTAGTATAAAATCTACACCTTGTCAACAGAATATCTACCCGGGCCGAGAATGAATAGCCCTATAAATGCAATACCTACTTCGATAGCGTGTGCGGCACCGGCTAATCCTTGTCCCGCTACGAAGTGATGAGTAGAAGCTACAAACAGGTTGATTATCATAAAAAGGCAGATAGGGCGGAAGAATAATCCTAACACGATGAGCAGGCCTCCGACAGATTCAGTAAGTGCAGACAAAAGACCCCATATCATATACCCGGAATGGATACCGAAAAAGCCCATACTGCTACCAATTTTTGCCCACATATCGGGCCCACCAATTAATTTAGAGTAGCCATGTGCTACTATCATCATAAGCCCGAGGCCTACACGCATAATTAATAATGCAGTGCTTCTGTAATTACTGAGTTTCCCTAATATCGCCATATCACATTTTTTATAAAAATTGTACCTGTAAAATGATCTTGCCTCTGAAACCTGCAATAGGAGATAGTTATAAATGCTATTTTCAATATCTCATCTGCTCTCATCCTTATCACATAAATATCACACAATATCTCACGCCTATCACATCATTTCCAAGAGGAAGTTGCTTAACAACTCATCCTGCGTAAAAATAACTTATAACAACATTACGGAGAAAAAAAGATAACGACAATAAACCCCGAAGTAAAAATCGCTTTTAGCTCGTCAAAAAAGGTTGAGACCAACATGCCATCCGAACCAGCCCGTATAATTTTTAGCGATGAAAATGGAGTGATAGCTTGAGCCTGGAATATCTGATTTATAACCATTCACATGACTGGTCTGTGTGGAATAATATACAGAAAATGCAGGCCCTGCAAAGAGCGAAAGTTTTTTAGACAACTTTACATTTAAATCAGGCTGAACTCTATACAGAAAGGGAAGCTTATCCCAACTACCGAGATAAAGATTTTGTGCTGTAAGCTCAGTTGTGACAGCGAGTGTGTTGCTTAAACGAAATTCACTGCCAATGCCATAGCCAAATGAATAAGCATTACTACTGCCATTCGCTACATTTAGTGCGCCAAACAGAATTGTATAGAATTGTTTAGTGCCGCCTTTGTAAGCAACATTTACATTCATTACCTCGTTGGTAGAGATAGAAAGTTTATGATACCCTTTTTTAATCACGTTAATTAACCCAATGCTGCAACCTGAAGAAGTGTCGGCATAATTGACAAGACTTAGCTGAACCCCATCCACTTTTTTAGCATAGTTAAATACTCCACTCAACTGCATGCCTTTCACTTCTTTGCTATAGTTGATAACTCCCGCGAGCTGAAGGCCATTCGCTTTTTTTGAGTAATTATTAATTCCAGCGATCTGCGCACCTTCTACATTTTGGGTAAAGTTGCTAATGCCGCTAATTTGTAAGCCTTTTACTTCTTTAGCACTGATATTATCTATTCCTGCTACCTGCATGCCTTTTGTGCCAGTCTTTACGTAGTTCGCGATGCCACCTATCTGTACTCCCTCCATGCTATCGGATAGATGATTATATATGCCACCAATCTGCACACCATCAACATGTTTTTTTGAGACATTAATAATCCCTGCGACCTGCACGCCTCGCAGAGAATCCATAACATGATTATATAATCCGCCTATCTGTACGCCTTCTACGCTACCACCCACAACATTGAACAAACCACCTACCTGGGCATACTTTGCATCTTTTCTTGTAATATTAAAGCCGCCCAATTCAAACCCATTTACACCTGCAGTATAACCGCCAAGAATATTAAGAGAGAATTTGTTTGTCATCTGAGAGCTTAACCTTCCATGGGTACTCAATCCCGGTACGAGTGAAAATTGGAAAGGTTTTTTAACAATGAACTTGTCAAGATTGATCCCCTGAATACTTTGTTTAGAAGAAAGGAATAATCTTCCAATCCATGTTTTTTCAACTTGTGAATGCTGAGTAATAATAACTGTATCTAGCAGCACAAGTGTTATTGGCTTAATATGAACATCCAATTCCCTGTCATATCCCGGTAGTACTAATATGGATGTATCGATATAATTTTCTCTGCTAATTGTAATGGACGCAGTGGCATATTTGTTTTTATTTCTGAGCTTTAGCCTGAAATAGCCATTATTATCTGTTAATGAGGAAACTAATTCCTGTTGCTCATATATGCTGGCGTTACTGATTTTTTCTCCTGTTTTTTCATCTTTCACAAACCCGGTGATAGTATATAAACGCTCCTTTGTAAGTGGTTGCAAGATGATATGATTACTTGCTTCCTTGTACTGGCAACTGCCATTAAAAAGTATATCCAGCACTTGTCCTACTGTTTTATTGTGAGCAGCTATTGTGACTATGCTATCGTCGTGTATAATATTGTTGCTGTAGGAAAAATAGAAATTACCCTGCCTGCCGATATCCTTCAGAACATTGCTTAGTGGTATATGATAGGCATTAACAGAGACATTTTTATCAAGTAAGTTTTGTGCATTGCTAAAAGGACATATTAAAAGAGCAAATACAGTAATGATCAATCTCTTATAGAGTAAATCTGTAAAATCCATTGCAGAAGAAGTATTATTTTAAAATAATTTCCTTGTCGGTCTTTTCGATGTTTATATTGAATGTTTCACCTATTACCACCAAAATATTATCCAGTGAATCGTCACGGAACGTTGTCGTTAATGGAAGGTTTTTTATATCGTTGTTGGCGATAACAATGTGTGCGTCATAAGCCTCATTAAGCACAGCAACAAGCTTCCATAATGGGGTGGCTTTGCAGACAAACTCTTTTGTCCTGTAATAATTATATAGCTCATCAAGATTTACCTGCTTTACAGGGACAGGCTGGCCCTTTAATACTATTGCCTTTTCATGTGGCGTTATCCTTATAGAATTATGCTCTTTACTTACCAATACAATTCCCGTTTCTACAATCACTTCTGTTTTATCAGGATTACTGTTCACATTAAAAGAGGTGCCTACTACCTGTATTACTGCGTCGTTGGCATGTATAATAAATGGTTTGCTCTTATTGTGGGCTACATTAAAAAAGGCTTCTCCATGCAATGTTACGGGACGGATATTGCCTGTAAATTCCGTGGGATAAGAAATGGAAGATCTTTTGTTGAGTGTTACTACTGTGCCGTCGGGCAATGTATCTGTCAAAACACTTTCTTTGGATTGCACATATACGCGTGTAGTCCTTCCGGTTTTCAAATAATAGAAAAGCCATCCAGCACCTGCGACCAAAAGAAGTATTGCGGCAGCGCGAGCCCATTGGAATGCAGGCCTTATTGTGTAAGTTGACGTGTTAAGGTTTTGCTGTGTACGCTGCTTAAATCTTTCCCATGCCTCATTTTCGTTTACGGTGCTGGTGATGGCGAGTTTTTTACTTTCATCCCATATCAATTTGAAATGCTGAAAGTAACGTTGATGGTCAACATTCTCACTTATCCATTTTTCAATATATTGTTGCTCCTCTGCTGTGGCTTCGCCCAACAGGTACTTTACCAGTATATCGTCAGTAATATGTTTTATATCTCTTTTCACATCTTCAATTTTACAAGTTGAGCAATACTAATATTATAGCCGGCAAAAAATCAACCAGCTTATGCCTTAATAACTTTAGAGCCTTGCCCATGTGGTTCTCTACTGTTTTTACAGATATCTGGAGCCTTTCTGCTATTTCCTGGTACTTTAATTCTTCGAAACGACTCATCTGAAAAACCGTGCGGCACTTTTCAGGGAGCTCATTTAGTGCTTTTTCCAGCCTCTGCTCCAGTTCACGAAGCGATATTTTTTCATCTGCATTATTACTATCTTCCATACTATTCTTCGCATAGAATTGATAAGCCAATTTTATTTTTGCGCGTTTCAGATGATTGAGGCTTTCATGATATACTGACCTGTAGAGATAGGATGTGAGTGATTGTTTTATCTGCAAACGGTCCCGTTTCTCCCAAAGCCTGCAAAAAACATTTTGCACGATCTCTTCAGCTTCCGATGTGTCTTTCAGTATTGCAGAGGCATAGGCATGCAGATCCTTAAAGTGCTTTTTGAACACATATTCGAATGGCATAAAGTGCTCTATACTCAATGAATGAACATTTTCCGGAACAGTACCCATTTGTTTATTTTGGTATCCTGACTCAAATATAACTGCTTCTTCCAACGATTACTTTTTATTAAGACAACCGAAAAAGCATTTACCCCTATTCTTGTTTTATAAATTATGAAATTCAATACGGTAGCTGATTATAGGTATTATACCTGTCTGTTTTATAACCTTTATTTTGTTATCGCTGCCATCAAATGCTGTGAAATAATAGTTTTTCCTGTTGGTAATATTCTGGATATCTATATCAAAGTTATGAGTGACCTTTTTATTGCTGATCTTATAATAAAGACTACCATCTACCCTGAAATAGGACGGAGTTGTGTGCGTATAGTATTGATTGGGTACCAATTCCTCTATTCCATTAGTGATAGATGCCTGCAAATCGATCGGGGATTCTCTTTCGCCACCACTATATAATACCTTGCCACTTACTCCTAATATTTTGCGCCCATCCCTGGAAATATTGTATTCTTTTCCTGCGATGACATTTAGTTGGAACCTTCTGTCGAAACGGCCTTCATATGTTTGTCCATTATAAGCGGTATAGTTGGATTTAAACAAGGAGCTTGTAAGCAATGCATAATAGTTATTTGCGAATGGTCTGTCTAAAGTTAAATCGATACCGTAATTATTACCTGTTCCTTTGCTGGCAAGCCCGTTGGTTCCTACAAGGTCAAATACGTCCTGGATATTCAGCAATGAAAATCCGCTTGCGTCGTCTTTTTCTACAGGTATGTTATATAGCCTCTGATAGTATGTTTCGATCTTCATCCTGGTCTTAAACGGCAGTGCGCAATCGTATCCTAATACTGCATGATATGCCCGAAGCAGGTCGAGGTCTTTGTTTGGATATATATTAGCAAGACGCTGCTGTTCGTTTTGGAAAAGATAGGTGGATATATCGGCTGGCTTGCTGTACAGCCCGGTTGCAAAAGTAAGTGTGTTACTCCCCATTTGATAACTGATGGCAGCGCGTGGCTCGATGCTGTATTTCTTGTTCAAGGCATAATAAGAGCCATGTACACCGCTCACTAATGTAAGCCTATCGGACATGCGATATTTCCATTGAACATAACCATCGTACATTTCGGTATTGCCTGAGCCATTCAGTATGGAATCCCATTTCCGGGTATCAAAAATATAATCGCTTTCCAGCAGATCATACCCGAGCTGTTGCGCCACAATGCCTGTACGAATGGTATTGCGACTATTAATTTTATCATTGAACAATATGGACGCACGCAAAGCAGTGTTTTTTACATTGGTATGCTCAATAGGCACATTGTTGTAACCATCGCCGGGGTTGAGTGTATCTGTATATCCTTTAGTGGATATATAAGAGCCTGAAACAACTGTTTTAATATAGGCATTGGGAGATACAAAATATTGGTGAGAAACACCCAGCACACCAAGGTTACCCTTGTAATCGCTTTTTATATTAGGATTGTCATCAGTCCATTTTGTACTGTCTTTTGCAGGGTCCTGGGTGGACGCATCCAAACCTCCCAATCCAAAAACAGAAAACGTACCTGCCTTTTTAGTTGGGAAATTCAGCTTTAATGAAACATCCTGGTAAGTAGGAATATTGCTGATGCCCAATACATTGTGGAGCAGCGCAAGCGTGGAATAACGATAGTCGATTATATAAGAAGCTTGGCCACCTTTTTTAAAAGGCCCTTCTGCTGCGCCTTCTACACCTAATGTTCCAACCTGTATGGATTGCTCGTTCTCATTAATGTTGCCATTACGGAAGTTTAAATCAAATACTCCGGCAAGAGCGTCGCCCATTTCGGGAGGGAAAGCGCCTGTGTAAAAATCAGAAGTGCCTAAAGTGTTTGCATTGAGCATGCTTATGGCGCCACCGGAATTTCCAAGATTGCTGAAGTGATTGGGGTTAGGTATTTCAATACCTTCAAGCCGCCATAAAACACCATCGGGTGAATTGCCCCGCACAACAATGTCGTTATTTATATCACCATTGCTGGAAACGCCTGCGAAATTTAAAGCCATACGAGCAGGGTCTGCTACCGACGCCGGGTATCTACGCGTGTCTTCAGCGGAAAAAGAACGCGCACTCACTGTTGCAAAATCGTTAAGTGGCCTTGCCTTATTTCTTCTTGCGCTCACACTTGCCTCGCCAAGCTGGTGAGCGCTTTCGCTCATGGAAATATTTAGCTCTGCTTCCTTGCCCGATGTAACAAGAACCTCACTTATGGTGCGCGTTTCATATCCCATCATGGTATATTGAAATGACTGGCGGCCCACAGGAACACCTATGATCTTATACCTGCCATTAGTGTCTGTAACACCATTGATCTGAGTATTGGATACAAGCAATACTGTAATGCCAACAAGTGGCTTTTTTGATTCAGCGTCTGTTATGGTACCATATACTGTTTGTGTCAATGTCTGTGCAGAAGCGAAGGACGACAGGATCATCAATAATAAAACGAAACTGCATTTTAAGGTAAGCGCGCATTTATTTAGCTGCTTTAGATTATTCTGTGCCATAAAAAGTTTTTACTGATTTTGGTTTTAACCTTGATATGACAACAGATAAAATAATTACCCCTATTGATTGTAAAAAAATAATAATTATCTGGCGCAAAATTTTATTTCTGTGTTTAAACCAAATTTAGGAGTTACAGTTTTTTGTATATTTGGGATATAACAAGAGCTTCTGCGAACATGTGGTAACGAAAATAAATTTTACCTGATAACTGCATATTCTTAAAACACTATAAACACAATCGAACATGCGAAAGATATTTATTGTAGCAATAATTATGTTGTCGCTATCAAGTTGCTCCAATATTATTGTACATAGAAATTTTACTTATTGTGCTCACGACCCCAATAATTTTTTTACTGAGTTAAGGACTGATGGATATTACTTTTTAAATACGAGAGATTACATTGCTGTCTTTCTAATTTATAAGGATGGAACCTTTGCAAATTTGTGGCTTGGGGTACAAACTCATAAAGAAATTCATCAATATTTTGAAACAACATCTCATAAGGTTTTGATGGATAATAACATGTTGGGCTGGGGAAGGTATATAATTACAGGAGATACTTTGAAAGCCCAGTATATTGCAGAAAAAGACGCTCCCGTATATAACGTTATAGAACATTGGTATGTAATCAAAAATGATTCAACTCTGCAAGCAATAAAAAGTATTTGCCGTTTTTGCAAGGACAACTCAACATGGAAAAAAGGCGTTTATGTCTATAATACTCCTACATATTATCACCTTATGCATTACACTAATAAACCAGATTCTGTGTGCTGGATAAAAAAGAAGAGATGGTACAAATGCAAAGATTGATCTTATATGAGGTGAATGCCTGTAAGTATTAATGAATACCTGTTTTCCAATATATTTTCCATTGTTCGGGAGTTAGTGCATTTGCTACATCGAAGCTGCCGATCTTTGTTCTTCTTAATTCCTGCAGGTATGCGCCACATCCTAAGGCCTGTCCGAAATCGTGAGCGAGTGACCTTATATATGTGCCCGTACTGCATACTACCCTGAAATGCACTTCGGGTAATTTGATCTCTGTTATTTCAAATTCAAATATGGTAACCTTGCGCGCATCAAGGACAACTTCCTTGCCTTGGCGAGCGAGGTCGTAAGCACGTTCACCATCTTTTTTTATTGCAGAGTGGATGGGGGGCACTTGTAATATCTCGCCTGTAAATTGATTGGTGGTATCAATTATTTGCTCATTGGTAAGATGTTCGAAAGGTTTAAGGCTTTCAGGCTCACTTTCCTTGTCATAAGTTGGGGTAGTTGCCCCCAGATGAAATATGCCGGTATATTCTTTTGGTAGCTGCTGGTATTCAGATATCTTTTTTGTGAATTTGCCTGTGCAACATATTAGTAAACCTGTTGCCAACGGGTCCAGCGTACCGCAATGCCCGATCTTCGCGTGCAATAACCGTTTCAATTTATTTACCGCATCAAAAGAAGTCCATTCATACGGCTTGTCCACTAATAATACTCCACCTTCTTTTAATTCCGCTGGTAAAGGCAAATGATCCATGGGCGCAAATATACCTTAGGAGAGCGGAACAGTAGAACATATAATGAAAATTAATTAAGCCTCGGTAGCCGTTTGGAGTTTACCTTTGCGCTATGCAATTTTTTAAGAAGCAGGTGAAGCCTTTTGTTGTCGCGGGACCATGCAGCGCAGAGAGTCGTGAACAGGTATTGGAAACGGCTGCTGCTTTGAAAGGAGTGTCTATTGATTTGTTTCGGGCTGGTGTATGGAAGCCGCGCACACGCCCGGGTTCTTTCGAGGGGAATGGTGCTATTGCATTGGAATGGCTGCAGGAAGTAAAAGAGGTTTATGGATTGCCCGTAACAATAGAAGTAGCAGAACCCGAGCATATAGACCTGGCGATGAAGCATAATATAGATGTGCTATGGATAGGAGCAAGGACAACAGTGAACCCTTTTCATGTGCAGCGCCTTGCTGATGCGATGAAAGGAATAGATGTTCCTGTGATGGTGAAAAACCCTGTTAACCCTGATGTAGATCTTTGGCTTGGAGCCATCGAGCGTTTTCAACAGGCGGGCATCAGGAATGTAGCTGCTATTCATCGTGGTTTTTCGGGATATAGCTCGCCATCATTTTATCGCAACCAGCCCAATTGGCCTATACCTATAGAATTAAAACGCCGTAAGCCTGATCTTTCTATTATCTGCGACCCAAGCCATATAACAGGCAAGAGGGACAAAGTAGCGGAGGTGGCGCAAAAGGCGATGGATATGGGCTTTGATGGATTGATGATAGAGAGCCACCTACATCCGGATAGTGCTTTAAGTGATGCCGCACAGCAGATAACACCACAGGCTTTAGAAACTTTATTGAGGAAGCTTATCATCCGTGAAGAGTTTACGGCAGATATGAGCAAGAGTATGGAGCTTGAATATCTGCGCCAGGTAATGGATAGCATAGATGCAGAGATCATAGACCTGCTGGCAAGACGGATGGAACTAAGCGAACACATGGGATTGGTTAAAAAAGAAAGTAATATGACTGCTTACCAGCCCGCCCGCTGGCAGGAAATAGTAGAAACGCGCTCACAGCGTGCTAATAATCTTATGTTATCAAAAGAATTTATCATTAGTCTTTATGAACTGATACATCATGAGAGTATTAAAAAACAACTTTCTATATTGCAGGATACTTCGAAAGAAGTAAAAAAGTAACTTTAACCTTCTCAAAAAATTTATCACATTGCTGAAGCAGCACCAAGATGACAAATTAAGGTTTGACCAACAGGTAGATAACTCAAAACAATACGTCCTCCCATTTATTGAAAAAACAAAACCAATCGGGCCAGGTATTAATGTACTGGAAATAGGTTGTGGTGAAGGTGGTGTGTTGCTGCCATTTGCAGAAAAAGGTTGTCATTGTGTGGGGGTAGATCTTAATCCTATCCGCATTGATCTTGCTAATGATTTTCTGAAGGAAGAAGTTGCTGCCGGCAAAATGGAATTTTTATGCCAGAATGTATATGATGATGATTTTCTTACACGCTTTCTCGGCTTCTTTGATGTTATCATTCTAAAAGACGCAATAGAGCATATCCCCGAACAGGAAAAGTTTATTCCATACCTCAAAAATTTTCTACGCAAAGACGGGCAGATCTATTTTGGTTTCCCGCCGTGGTACATGCCTTTTGGAGGACACCAGCAGATTTGCAAACATAAGCTCACCAGCAAGTTGCCGTATTATCATGTGTTGCCTAAGCCCATTTATAAAGCCATCTTAAAACTGGCACATGAAAGTGAAGGAACAATAGGAGAACTAATGGAGATCCAGGAAACACGTATTACGATAGAGCGCTTTGAAAGAATTATACGTAGGAACGGATTTAAAATATTGAATAAGCAACATTATCTTATCAATCCTATATACCGCTATAAGTTTGGCATCAAGCCTCGCAAGCAGTCTCCTATAATATCTGCTATACCTATTGTAAAGGATTTTCTTACTACCTGTGTGTACTATACTGTGGGATAGTGATATTTATTATTCCATATTTTCCACGCAGCTTCGGCCTGTAGCTCCAGCATTTCCAGGCCATTTTTTATAGTTGCTCCGTGCTGTTTGCCCTGCTGCAAAAATTTTGTTTCTTCAGGGTTGTAGATAAGGTCGTATAGAAGATGCCGTTCGGTAATTGCCTCATAGGGTATCGATGGGCAAAAATTATTTTTAGGATACATGCCCAGCGGAGTAGTATTAAAAATAAGTGCATAGTCTGCTATGATACCAGGTGTAATATCTTCATAAGTAAAGAAGGATTGGCTTTTTTGTCTCGTTACCTTTTCATATTCTATTCCCAGTTTTCCGAGTACATAACCCACCGCTTTTGATGCTCCTCCTGTTCCTAATATTAATGCTCTTTTATGATGAGGCTGCAAAAGGGGCAGCAGGCTTTTTTCAAAACCTATCACATCGGTGTTATATCCTTTAGTTTTTTGGTCTCTGATGTCTATGCAATTTACAGCTCCTATTTCTTCTGCCACTTTATCTAATTCATCAAGGTATGGAGCAATGGCTTCTTTGTAGGGAATGGTAACATTTAGTCCTCTTATTTCGGGGTGGTTTTTTAGTAATGCGGGAAATTCATTTGCATGTTCTATAGGAAACAAATGGTACTGTGCATCAATTCCCTCCCGGGCAAATTTTGCATTAAAATATGCCGGCGAAAAAGAATGAGACAATGGATAACCCGTTAATCCGTATACCGAAGTCATAAGCTGCTTCAATTCTACCACAAAATAGAGAAGGTATCTATAAAAGTAAAAAAGCGCTCCATTGAGCGCTTTTTATATCATATAAGTAAATCCTATTATGAATGATTAGTTGACTTTGTTTTGGTATGCTTGTTCAGGAACAGTTCGAATGTATCTCCACGTAATCCAAAACGCATAGATTCAAGCGGCAATACTTCTGCAGGTGCAAGGTTGCCCAGGTTCACATTGGCTCCCAATAGTTCCAGGAAATATACCTGCTGTGCCTTTTGGGGGGCTTCCCATATTATTTGTTCGGAAGGTATTTGTGTTAGTATTTCCTGTACTAGGCCTTCACGCACTTCGCCGGAACCACGATAGATACCCACATTACCTGCTTCACGCGCTTCTGCAATTACATAAGTAGAGCCTGCTTCGAGTTCGGCCCTCATTTGTTCTATCCATTTGTAAGGAGGGATGATATGTGTAGCGTCTTTAGAACCCACTTCCGATAATACAGTTACTATTTTAGCCAGCTTTTCTATATAGCCGCATTTTTCTATATGGGGAATAGTAATAGAACCATCGGATACTTCCACATAATCGAGGTTGTATTCTTTTAGCACTTCTACATAGTCGTCAAACTGATCGCGAATCAGGAAAGCTTCAAACAAGGTGCCACCAAAATATACAGGGACGTTATATTCACGGTATATCTCTATTTTTTCTCTCAGGTGTTGTGTTACAAAGGCAGTCCCAAAACCTAATTTTACTATATCTACAAATGGTGCGGCTACAGATAAAAAGTCTCTCGTTCCTTCCAATCCCATTCCCTTGTCCATTACCATAGTTAGGCCGTACTGGCGGGGCTTCTGTGTACGGTCCGGTATTTTTGTTAGTGGAAAATTCATGTTTTCTGGTTTTACGTCTTAAATTCTTATTCTAAAATAGAAAAAATAATCGACAAAGATAGGGGTTTAGGCCTGGTATATACAAAAATGCTTTTTCACTGTATATTGCAGCACATTAGCACTGTTATGAAACGTAATGTCCCCATTTTTGGCTTAGTTATTGGACTATTGTTGCCTGTTGTCGGTATGTTAATTATTTACCTGGCATGGTTTCACGGTATGCCAACATCGGATTTCTTCAGCAGGCTTGCCGAAGACCATTCGCTTGCCGCAAAAGTGCTTAGCCTGGGTTTGCTCATAAATATTGTTCCTTTTATATTTTACACCAATAAGCGGCTTGACCTCACAGCGAGAGGCATCCTTATAGCTACTATATTATATGCCGTGCTGATTATTTTGATAAAGTATGCCTGGTAGATGCGTTATTATGTAATAGCAGGAGAAGCGAGCGGGGATCTGCATGGCAGCAATCTTATAAAGGCAATACATAGCCAGGATACAAATGCCGATATGCGCTGCTGGGGCGGCGAAAGGATGGAGGCAGCCGGCGCAACGCTGGTAAAGCATTATCGCGAGCTGGCATTCATGGGTTTTGTAGAAGTGCTGTTTCACCTGCGCACCATTTTACGGAATATAGAATTTTGCAAAAAGGATATACTGGCCTACAAACCCGATGTGATAGTGCTGATAGACTATCCCGGCTTTAACATGCGTATTGCAGAATGGGCAAAAAAGCAGGGGATAAAAGTGGTCTATTATATTTCACCGCAGGTGTGGGCATGGAAAGAAAAAAGGGTGGAGAAGATAAAGCGCGATGTGGACAAGATGCTGGTGATACTTCCTTTTGAGGTGGATTTTTATCATAAGTGGGATTATAAAGTTACCTATGTAGGTCATCCACTTATAGAAGTAGTGAACCATGAAAGAAATATAGTACCTATAGAATTACTTTCTGATAAGCCTATTATAGCACTCCTCCCCGGCAGTCGCAAACAGGAGATAAAGGCCAAGCTTCCCATCATGCTGCAGATGGTAAAGCATTTTCCAAACTATCAGTTTGTTATCGCGCAGGCACAGGCGCAATCTGACGAATTATATACCGACCTTATAGGAAATGAGAAGATCTTATTAGTAAAAAACCAGACTTACAATCTATTAAAACAATCCACTGCCGCACTGGTAACAAGTGGTACCGCCACACTGGAGACTGCGCTATTCGGTGTGCCTGAAGTAGTGTGTTATAAGGGCAACCTTATTTCTTACTGGATAGGTAAGCGGCTGGTAAAAGTGAAATATATATCGCTTGTGAATTTGATAATGGATAAGCTGGTGGTAACAGAGCTGATACAAAGTGAACTGAACGAGCGAAACCTGAAAGCTGCTTTGGAAAGGTTGCTTCATGATGAAGACTACAAACGCCAGCTAAAAGCTAACTATGAAATACTCTGGCACAAACTGGGAGATAACCATGCTTCGCAACTCGCCGCACAGGAAATAATCAGTGTCGCAAAAGGCGGATGATCATAATAATGATACCGATAAGGAACATGAACAATGAGATACGGTTCATGCCGTGCATCATTTTTATATTGATGTTGCGTGGATCATTCGGATCCCGTTTGCGTATATAAAAATAAGTGAGAATTTGCCGCCACATATCCTTTCTTCTTTTAACTAAAGTTACTAAAAAATTGTGGGAATTGGCCTATATTTGCACCCCATTGCGGGGGAATTAGCTCAGCTGGCTAGAGCGTCCCGAAGCATCGGAAAGGTCATCGATTCGACTTTGTTATACTATCCTTTTCTTTTTAATTAAAGTCATTAAAAAATCGTGAATTAACTATATTTGCACCCCATTGCGGGGGAATTAGCTCAGCTGGCTAGAGCGCTTGCATGGCATGCAAGAGGTCATCGGTTCGACTCCGTTATTCTCCACAGCTTTAAGTCGCCCGAAAGGGCGATTTTTTTATAAATTATTATGTCTATATACTATAGCCTATCCAAAGAGGTTAATAAGGTAAGGAATGTAGATATCTCCTTTGACACGAGAATAAGGCATAGCAGTGGCCTGTACAAAACTAAAGTTGGAGACAATTTGACACCAAAAACACTTTGGATTATTGTCAATTTGTCTCTAAAATGCTTTTGGCAAATACATTGTGCAACAGTATAAAAGGCCGTGTATGAAAAATTATTATACTATTCTTAGTGTCCCCTCAACTGCAACAACAAAGGAAATCAAGGATGCCTTTCGTGCTCTCTCAAAAAAATATCATCCTGATACAAATCACCAAATTAATGACGGTGGAGAACAGATGAAGGACCTCAACGAAGCTTACCAAGTTTTAAGTGATAAAGACACTAGGCAAGAATACGACAAGAAATATCAGGAATACCTTGCCTTTGAGAAACAAAAGTGGAATTATGAGCAAGCTATGAGGTTATTTGAATCAAGAAAGGTTTATATGGTAACGTTTGGATTTGATATTCTTAATACTTTTTTCAAGGCATTGGTGAAAACACAAGGGGTAATAAGTTGGTTACGTATTTTAGGGCATTCTTATTTGATTATTGTAGACAAAAATATAGTGGCTGCCGATTTTAATAAATTTATTTCAAGCGTTGTGCCTGGAAAAGACCATTTCGCTGTGGAAATAAATATCGAGAATTACACGGGTCGTTTACCACAGGAAGCATGGAATTGGATTAATATTTTCAGAAAGCCCACTCCTGTCCCTGCTGGGGCTTAGGGCATTTATCCAACAGTTGCGTTACAAATTCGGAAATGTCTTTAGAAGTTTCGAACGAACAAATTTGGAAAGAAAGTTGTGCGCCGGCCTTATAGTAAGACTCAACTATCCTGATTTTATCAGCCTTTAAATTTCGTTACCGGAACACCATTAATTTGATAAATTATCTTCTGCGAATTGTCAATTTGGTCGTTATACAAGTCATATCTCCTTGTACAAAAAATATTTTGGAATTCGCCCTCCAGGCCATTGTCTCCCGTGCAAATCTCATATATCTCATTGATTAGTTTTTTAATGTCAACAGTTTTAAATTCCTTAGTTATCGTTGTTCCTTTTTTTGGAATAAAAGTGGTGATGGGATCAGTATACATACTCGTCCTTCCAATTCCATGAACGAGGTATCGCCTTTCTTCGTTGACAGTTTTTATCCTGCCACGTATTTTCGTCCATTCATTTTTTAATTCCGGCAGGTCTTCATCTATAAATACTGAAATATAATCGAGTCTTTGACTTATTGTATATGGTGCAAACTTGTCAAGTCCTTCTTGGCAATACGCTAGGTATTTGATGACGGAGCAGTACAATATTAATCTGGTTTCCATCTCAGAAAATGCCTTTAGGAATTCCCCTAATAATTGATAGTTTTCTTGTTGTTTGTGATACATATTTTGCAATATTTATAAATCGCCAATTCGACGTCTTATTCGACTATTTAATGCCGCACTAAGGCGTATGAAAATATTAAATAGGACTTTTGCCAGTTCTTTTTGGAAGGAACAGCATTATCTCAAGATAGTCTTTATTATGTTTTATATTGTAATGTGTAAATTACAAATGTATGACTTACAAAGAAATAATTGCGTGCCTTTCATCTTTAGACCTAAGCACTTACCCTAGTGAAAAAGTTGAAGAACTAATTGGAAGACTCGGAAAATTCGGTATAATTCAAATGACACTTCACAAGGGAAAAGTTATTCTAAGGTCAAGACCTATGAATTTTGGACAAAGGTTTAGTACACGGTCTGAATTATCGTATGTACCCGCTATAAACAACAAATCATATCAACGCGCTAGTACACCTAACCAAACAATGTTTTATGGTGCTGTTATCCCGGAGGGAATTTCCATTGGAGAATTAGACAATGCTAGGATCATTGCGGCGTTAGAGACTTCCTACTTACTACGGAATATTGGGCAGGATGGTGAACAGCCAGTTACTTTTAGCAAATGGGAGGTTAGCTGCGATATCCCACTTGTAGCGATTTGTTATCATAAGGATTTTTTAACCAAAAGCAGCCATACGAAAGAATTATATGACTCATTTCAAAATTCGATTGCCGACCTTCCCAAAGAATTGAGAGAAAGAACGTTCGAGATAACTGAATTCTTTGCTGGTCAGTTTGCCAAAAAACCAATGGAACATGATTATGACTATATGATATCCGCTATCTTCTCCGAAGTTTGTACCCGAAAGGGTATGGCTGGAGTATATTATCCAAGTATTCGAGCAGATGCTAAAGGTTATAATATTGCTATTTTACCGCACTTTGCTGATCATTGCTTACGCCTTGTCGCGGCTGGAGAATGTACAATATATAAACGCGGAGAAGAAACCATAGTAGACAACGACACTATTTGTACTATTACAGATGATACCCAACCCCTTATTTATTCATTGGTTGAAAAAGAATTTCACATTGGCCGTGAGCAAATAATGCAAGAATTTGCTAAGAAGGTGACCACTTGAGTGCCTAATAAGAGAATTTTAGAAACCTGTATTGAACAAGTGATTGCGCTTGGAGGTTTGTAATGCCTTTATCCTGAGTATCCCGATATTGCCATTTAACTTCTCAGTTGTATGTAATAACTGCTACTTTTGCACTATAATATGATGCTATTGGACAATGAGTCAAAACAATGAATTGTGGTTGGATTTTGCAAAAAATGCTCTCGACTGGTTTATCGAAACAATAGGCGAGCTCGAATGGCATAGACGAAGAAAAAATGTTGTCGACTATTTTCATGCGATAAAGGCAAAGGAACTTCAAGAATCCGACGTTCAAACCAAGGATTTCCAAAAACAGTTTGATCCTGTTGCAGTTTATTCTGATTGGATGGCTTGGTATATGTACTTAATTGAATCCACTTTTGAGCGTCCGTTCTGTAATGATCCTTTTCAATGGACAAGGATTTATCCTTTCTTCGCTGCAATCGGAAAGAACCTTGAAGCATTGAAAAGAATGTCTGGTATCGAACAGCGACTAAAGTTTATGTTGAATGAGAACCAAAACCAACCAGATTCATCACTTTTTGAGCTGACCGTAGCTATCCTGTATTATCGGAACGGTTGGTCAGTTACTTTCCTGGAAGAGAATAAGACAGGGAAAACACCTGATCTAAAGGTTTCAAAAAATAACTTAAAATATTGGGTAGAGTGCAAGCGATTAGCAAAGGTGACCGAATATGCGGAAACAGAGCGACAAGAATGGCAAAAAAGATCAAGACATTTATTTAATGCAATGAGAATAGAGAAAATACCACTCTATGCTCAAATAACATTCAAGATTCCAGTAGAAGAAACAAATGAAATGATTTTAGGAAAGGCACTAACGGCGTATGTGCGTGCTGGAAAGCTGGGAAGTGGTGAAATTTTCGGAAACGAGCAAATTGAGTTTTGCGCAACACAACTGGACATATCGAGTATAAATAAAAGGCTTGCGGACAATCCCACTCGTCCTAATTCTCCGCAGATGATTGAAATATTGGCTGGCAATTATAACATTCACGGTAATTACACACCTTTGCTTGCACCTAGTAGAATTGATACCGTTGGAGGAGAAGATGAGCTTTTTGTGCTTAATGAATTTTATGGTGAGTTGCATTGGGCGTGTATCGCACAGTGGGATTGTATTGCGAAGACATCCGTTGATCGGAAAGCAAAAGATATAAAGAAAACACTCAGCAATGCTTTAAAGCAAATTCCGGAGGTAGGCAGAGGCATTATTCACATTGGCTATGAAACAGTTGTGGGGCCTATCGTTGAATTAGAAAGGCACAAGAAAATAAACGAAACAGTTCAGTCTTTTGGGTTTGGCAACAAGGAAATCGAGAGCATTTTTTGCAACACAATGCAATTCCTCCCCACTCCTGAAGGTTTTGAATGTGCAGAGACAACTATATATTTTGAGAGGGCAAAAAATGCAGTATTATTTAATAATTTACTGTTTGATCTCCCAGTAACAGCCACTCCTGATGTTACGCATTGGGAAGAAGATATTGCTAAGCGGGACTAGCTTAGTAATTAATTCTCCGTTATTCTCCACAGCCTTAAGTCGCCCGCAAGGGCGATTTTTTTGAGCTATTGATTATTACTGCATAACATTAAACAAGTCGCTAGTACGTCCCATCCCGCCATAAGTGATAATACATCATACTGCTCACTTTAATTCTTATAACACTATTTATAAAAATTATGCTTCGGAATACAACGACTATCTACTTTTGCTAACGGTGTTAAATGGATTAATGGCGTAAAACTCATGGGAAGCAAAGAGCGTATCATAAAGCAGAAGGAAGATGTGCGCAACAAGATAATTGCGGCAGCCTGGCGCATCGTGAAGAAGGAAGGCTGGCAAGCCATGTCTATGCGCAAAATTGCTGACTCCATTGATTATACTGCGCCTATTATCTATGGCTACTTTGATAATAAAGATGCCCTGCTGGTAGAGCTTACAAGACAGGGCTTTTTAAAGCTGGCAGATCGGTTGCGGCAGGCAAAAGCAAAACACAAACTACCGGCAAAACAACTGGAGGCAATGTGGTTTACCTATTGGGATTTTGCTTTTGATGAGCCACAGTATTACAAGCTGATGTTTGGTGTGGACGTGAACTGTTATTGTGAAATGGGCCAATGTATGGAGACGGAGATGCCATCGGATATCTTTAGTGAAGTGATAGAAGAGCTTGTAGCCAGTAGTAATAATCCAAACACCGATGTATGTAAAAAGTACTACCTTTTTTGGTCTGTGATACATGGGCTTATCAGCATCAATATGGTAAATAAGGGCAAATCCGACAAACTAAATCAGGAGATCCTTAAAGACGCCATCACAGGCATTATCCGGACCATCGTAGTGTAGTACCATTTCTTATTTCTTAACTCTCAAAAACTCTTAATGACCAATTAACGTTGAAACTTCAATTTCGTATCACCAATCTTTCACCATTTTATTTAACAGTGTTAAACGATTTAATAGCGTTTATGAAAAACTTAAAGTACGTAATATTTCTCATCCTATTAGCAAGCTGCGGTTCATCTCATAACCAGGATAACAACAAGCCGCAAGCACAATCATTACCGGTAATATCTGTAGAACAAAAAGATGCAACCCTGTACCGTGAGTATAATGCCAGTATAGAAGGCACTAAAAACATAGACTTACGCCCACAGGTGGATGGATATCTGCAAGCCATATATGTAGACGAAGGTGCGCATGTGCATAAAGGACAAGCACTTTTCAAGATAGATGACCGCCCATACAAAGAACAGCTGAACAATGCCGAAGCAAGTCTTATGACAGCCAAAGCTAACCTGGAAAGCGCCAAAATCAACGTAGATAAGCTGACACCGCTGATGCAACACAACCTGATATCGGACGTGCAGGTGAAGAGCGCCAAAGCCGCTTATGATGCAGCCAAGGCCAATGTGGCGCAGGCTGAAGCACTGGTGAACAGCGCAAAAATAAACCTGGGATACACGACCATTACTGCCGATGTAGATGGCTATATAGGTCGCATACCGTATAAGATAGGCAGCCTTGTAGGCCGCACATCGCCAGACCCGCTTACAGTGCTTTCTGAGATCAACCAGGTGTATGCTTACTTCTCGCTGAGTGAAAATGATTTTATCCAGTTTAAAGAGCACTTTGCCGGCAATACGCTGGAAGAAAAACTGAAACAAGTACCTCCTGTAGAACTGATATTATCAGACAATAATGTTTATTCAGAGAAAGGAAAAATAGAAGTAGCTGAAGGACAGTTTGATAAGAACATGGGCACGATCAGCTTCCGCGCTACGTTCCCGAATGAAGGTGGGTTGTTACGCTCAGGCAATACGGGTAAGATACGTATACCACAGTCGGTGGATACAGCGCTTATTGTACCGCAGGAAGCTACCTACGAAGTGCAGGATAAAATATTCGTGTTTACCGTGGGCGATAGCGACAAGGTAACAGGACAACCTATCAATATAAGCGGAAGAAAAGGCAACTACTACCTGGTGACAGGCGGCATAAAACAGGGGGATAAGATAGTGTATGCAGGACTTGACCGATTGAAAGACGGTGCGATCATACAACCTCAGGCTATGTCCCTGGACAGCTTGCTGAAAGTAAATCCTCTATAACACATGTAGAGTAAACTCTATTAACGAGGTATAAAAAACCATCAAAACACCATTTTTAATGTTTAGAAAATTTATAGAACGACCGGTATTATCTACCGTCATATCTATCATATTACTGATACTGGGAGGGCTCTCTTTGTCTTCGCTCCCCATCACGCTGTTTCCGGACATTGCACCACCATGTGTGCAGGTGACAGCAAACTACCCCGGCGCGAATGCCGAAGTGGTAGCCCGTTCTGTGGCTACACCACTGGAAGAAGCCATCAACGGTGTGGAAAACATGACCTACATGACTTCCAACTCCAGCAATGATGGTAGCCTTACGCTGAGTGTATATTTCAAGCAAGGCACAAACCCGGATATTGCTGCAGTAAATGTGCAGAACCGTGTTTCGAAAGCTACCAGCCAGATACCACAGGAAGTGATACAAGCAGGTATTTCCACACAAAAGCAGCAGAACAGTATTATCATGTTCGTGGCCTTGTCGAGCTCGGATACAACTTACAATGAAACGTTCCTGCTCAACTACATCAAGATAAACCTGGTACCGCAACTGCAACGTATACCGGGGGTAGGTGATGCGCAGCCATTTGGTGCGCGCGACTACTCGATGCGTATATGGCTAAAGCCTGACAGGCTGGCTGCATTAGGCTTATCTCCACAAGATGTGACCAGTGCGATAAAAGACCAAAGTGTAGAAGCCGCCCCCGGTCGATTTGGACAAAGTAGTAAGGAGTCGTTTGAGTACGTACTGAAGTACAAAGGAAAACTGAACAAAACAGAAGACTACGAGAATATAATTATCAGGGCGAATAGCGATGGATCGCTGGTGCGACTGAAAGATGTAGCAAGAGTAGAACTGGGATCTTATGTATATTCATCAAACGGTAAGCTGAATGGCAATGCCACATCGGGTGTTGCTGTATTCCAGACAGCAGGGTCGAACGCAAACGACATTCTTACACAGGCGCAGAAGCTGATAAAAAATTTCTCAGCTACGCTTCCTAAAGGAATACATACTACCGTGATGTATAACTCGAAAGAGTTTTTAGATGCATCCATAAAGCAGGTAACAAAAACACTATTGGAGGCATTTGTGCTTGTATTTATCGTAGTGTTCATCTTCCTGCAGGATTTCCGTTCCACACTTATACCTGCTATCGCAGTGCCGGTAGCCATCATTGGGACATTCTTCTTCATGCAGCTATTTGGTTTCACTATCAACCTGCTTACGCTCTTCGCGCTGGTGCTGGCCATAGGTGTGGTTGTGGATGACGCTATAGTAGTAGTAGAAGCTGTGCATGCTAAAATGGAGCGTACTCATCTGCCGGCAAAAGCAGCAACGATATCCTCGATGAACGATATATCGGGAGCAATTATTTCTATTACACTGGTGATGGTTGCAGTATTTGTACCCGTAGGGTTCATGCAGGGGCCAACAGGTGTGTTCTATAGACAGTTTGCCTTTACACTTGCGATTGCCATCCTTATATCTGCATTGAATGCGCTAACACTGAGCCCGGCACTTTGTGCTTTGTTCCTGAAGAATACGCATACCGATGGAAATGCAAAGAAAACAGGTTTCAGAAAACGTTTCTTTACTGCTTTTAACTCAGGCTTTTCTGCGCTAACTACAAGGTATAAACACAGCCTGCAATTCCTGGTGAAAAATAAATGGGTAGCTATCAGTGGTTTGGTACTTATATCTGCTATAAGCCTTTTCATGATACGGAGGACACCAAGCGGGTTCATTCCTACGGAAGATCAGGGCTTTGTGCTGTATGCTGTTAACACACCTCCGGGCAGCTCACTCGACAGGACACATCGCGCGATGCATCAGATAGACAGCATTGTAAGCAAAGATCCTGCGGTGGCTAATAGATACCAGGTAGAAGGGATGAACTTTATATCCAACGCAAATGCTTCTCCTTATGGCGCCGGCTTTATACGACTGAAGCCATACGGGCAAAGAGGCAAAGTAGAAGACTTCCAAACCATATCCAATAGACTCGCACAGCAGGTATCCCAGGTGAAGGAAGCCAATGCATTCTTCTTTACTTTTCCGACCGTGCAGGGTTTTGGTAACGTGAGTGGATTCGAATTTATGCTCCAGGACAGGAGTAACGGTTCGCTGGACAAACTTAATGCTACTGCTCACGAATTCATTGGTGCCTTGATGCAACGCAAGGAGATAGCAGCTGCCTTTACCACTTTCTCAACCGGTAATCCACAGTACGAGCTGGAGGTAGATAACGATAAAGCAAAGCAATTGGGCGTTTCTATAAGTGAGTTGCTGCAAACTTTGCAGGTGTATTATGGCAGCAGTTTTGTGAGTGACTTCAATCGCTTTGGTAAATACTATCGCGTAGTGGCGCAGGCAGATGTTGATTACCGTTCTTCGCCCTCATCGCTGAATAACATCTATGTAAAGAATGCTCAGGGTGGTATGGTGCCGGTAAACTCTTTCGTATCGTTGAAAGCAGTGCATGGACCGGAAACAGTAACACGTAACAACCTGTTTAATGCAGTAACCATTAATGGTATACCCAAGCCGGGATACAGTACAGGCGATGCGATAAAGGCGATAGAAGAAACCGCAGAGCAAGCATTGCCGCGTGGCTATACATACGAATGGACAGGTATGACGCGCGAAGAAGTAAATTCCGGCTCGCAGATCATATTCATATTCTTACTGAGCCTGGTGTTTGTTTACTTCCTGCTGGCGGCACAATATGAAAGTTATATACTGCCGCTTGCGGTGATACTTACAATTCCGCTGGGTGTGTTCGGTGTTGTGCTCTTTATTAATATGATGGGCATTGAAAACAATATCTATGTACAAATAGGGTTGATCATGCTGATAGGGTTGTTATCAAAGAATGCGATCCTGATAGTGGAGTATGCAGTGCAGCGCAGAAGGGCAGGCATGGGGCTAGTACAGTCGGCCTTGCAGGCAGCTACCTTGCGTCTTCGCCCGATCCTGATGACTTCCTTCGCTTTCGTAGCAGGCTTGCTGCCGCTGCTGAATGTGCATGGCGCATCTGCACTGGGTAACCGATCTATAGGCACCGGTGCTGTAGGTGGTATGCTTACAGGTGTACTACTGGGAATTTTCGTAGTGCCGGTATTGTTTGTCATATTCCAGCATTTGCAGGAAAAAGTTAGCATAAAAAAGAAAGACACCGATGGTGATCATAATGGACTACATGCAACTGAACATACTATAAGTCCAGCCAACATATAATATTCATCAAGAAACAAGAAAATCATGTTCGCAATAAACAAACTTATTTACATCACACTCGCGATAGCTACTCTATCTATCTCATCGTGCGGCATCAGGCAGGTATATCACCGGCCTGATGTGCCACTCCCGCAACAGTTTGGGCAAAGTAATATAACTGATACAAACAGCGTTGCCAATTTGAAATGGAATGAGTTCTTTACAGATACCACTCTGCAGCAATTGATAAGAAAGGGACTGGAGCACAATTACGATCTGCAAATTGCACTGAAAAATATTGATATTGCCAGGGAACAAGTGAAGCAGGCAAAAACGCTGGAGCTTCCGGAATTGTCTGCTCAAGTGGGTGTGCAGATAGACCGACCATCTGACAACAGCCTGAATGGAGCTACGGCACAAGGTTTTTTGCATCAGGCGTATCTTAATGACTACAACGCAAACCTTACCTTATCATGGGAGGCAGATGTATGGGGCAAGATACATATGCAGAAGCAGGCTACTGTTGCTCGCTACCTGCAGACATATGAGGCCACACAAGCTGTACGCACCAGGCTTATATCGGATATAGCACAGGGGTATTACAATTTGCTGATGCTGGACGAGCAATTGAACATAGCTCAGTATAATTTAAAACTAAGCGATACTACATTACTGTTAGCAAGGCTGCAAAAAGAAGCAGGCAATGCCACACAACTTGGCGTAGAACAGGCAGAAGCGCAAAGGCAAGCAACCGCTATATTAATACCGTCTTTGCAACAGGCTATAGCTTTGCAGGAAAACGCGCTGAGCATATTAACCGGAGATTTGCCAGGCTCAATTACAAGGAGTACACTACTTAGTGAAGCAACTATTCCGGACAATCTATCTGCCGGTGTGCCAGTATCTATGGTGAGCCGGAGGCCGGATGTACATGCCATGGAGATGGCGCTGGTCGCTGCAAGTAAGGATGTGGGTGTGGCAAGAGCCAGCATGTATCCTTCATTGGTAATAACTGCCCAGGGGGGACTTGATGCTTTCAAAACAAGTAACTGGTTTAATATCCCAGGGTCGTTGTTTGGTATTGTTACTGGTAGCGTAGCACAACCGCTTCTGGAACACCGGACGCTGAAGACAAGATATAAAGTAGCTGAAGATCAGCGAGAACAGACAGTATTGCAATTTCGCCAATCGGTACTCAATGCGGTAGGTGAAGTAGATAATGCGCTTGTGCGCGAAGAAAAACTGAAGGAGCAGCAACAGATATCTGAGGAAAGAGTGGATACATTGCGCAAATCAATTGTAAATGCGCAACTGCTTTTCCGCAGCGATATGGCCACATACCTTGAGGTTATAACTGCTCAGGGCAATGCCCTGCAGGCTGAGCTGGATCTAGCCAATATCCAGAAATCAAAACTGGATGCGTCAATTGATTTGTATAGAGCCCTTGGTGGTGGACGGAATTAGTAAGTGATCGCAATATAGTTATTGAAAACCTAGCCATAAAACTACCCAACTCTGTTATTTTCAAAACTTTAAGTCGCCCACAAGGGCGACTTTTTTATGCTTACAAGCTAACCTTAGGTTGCTTTTTTATGGGTACTTCACTTCATGTTAAATAGCGGTTTCACACCGTTTATTATGGTATAAAATTCAGTTTAATAGCGGTGCTGCATGATTGTTATTTGCCATAGGTTTGCGTCCATAAGGCCTTATACAATTATTATTCATTCACCAAAAACAAAAGCACATGAAAAAGTTTCTTTTCGCAACGTTAATCGCGCTAATAGGTTTGGCGCAACAAGCAATGGCCCGCGATGTTGTTAACAACACCGGTTGTTCTGTCACTGTTACGGCTGTAATTTATAATACTTCGACCTGCACTGTTTCTCTTACCTGCACAAGTGTTACTGTAGCTGCACATAGCACAGCGACACTCCCGATTTGCGTTCCAACCGGCACTACTGAGTTATTGGGTTATGATGTTTGTTGGACAGATGTTACCTGCGCAGCAGTACCATGTGTTACTATCGGCAACATCACTGGCGCACATCCCTGCACTCAATATCCACTTGGCCCTGTATATCTGCCCGCATGCGGTAGTTGTTCCTCTGCTGCTAGTGGAGTAAAAGTACAATGGGACCTTATTACCCCGACCGGGAATCTCATCATCGGATAATTCACAATTTTCGACTAATACAATCCCCGCGTTTTGAACGCGGGGATTGTTTTTTTTTAAAATTCGACCGTTTTGCCGGGCTAAATCGTCAATAGATAAATTCAAACAAAATGCAGAATCTAAAAGACAAAGTAGCCGTCGTATTTGCCGCATCCGGAGAGATAGCTGGCGCAGTGGCAAGATCGTTTTCGCAACACGGTGCAAAGGTGTATGTCACTGCCCGGAACCTGGATGCTGTAAAAGCATTGGCGCGGGAGATAAAAGTGATCGGAGGAAGTGCAGAAGCAGCCAAAGTGGACGCGTTGAATGAGACCGAAATAGACACCTTTTTAAAGAAGGTCGTCGCGGACAATGGTAAATTAGATGTAGTATTCAACGGTATTGCAGTTGAATATAATGAGATGGGTGGCCGCCCGCTTACAACGGTCGCTACTTTCGAGCAATTTATGGCCCCAATGGAAAAGATATGTGGATCGCAATTCCTTACATCGAGAGTAGCAGCGGAATATATGATGCAAACCCAAACAGAGGGAACTATTTTACTGCTTACAGCAGCATTATCAAGGTCTAAGCTTCCTAACATGACCGGCATCACAGCCGCCAGTGCAGCTATTGAAGGGATGACACGGGTAATGGCGACAGAATGGGGAGCGCATGGTATAAAGGTGATGTGTATTTGCCCGGGCGCCATAATGGAGACAAAGAGGATCTCCGGGATGGATAGATAGTTTTGCAAAACAGCATGGAATACCTACAGAGCAAATAGTAGCACAGTACAAGGCTTTCGATATATTAAAGACGAGCCCGACACTGAAGCAGGTAGGCGAAACGGCTGCTTTTCTTGCCTCCGAAACAGGAGTAGCTTTCAATAGCCATATTATTGATGTGGATTGTGGCAAGATGAATATATTATAGTAAGCCTTCGACATATTACAGTACATTAGAGGTAACAGCCTTGCCGCGAGGCTGTTACCTCATTTTTGATTTACACATGAATTGACGAATGGAAAGGGAAGAAATCCTTAAAAGTGCTATAGCAGGTGATATCAATGCATTCTAAACACTATTCGCAGAATTTCAAAACCAGCTGAAATCGTACCTATACCGCTTGCTTGCTGATCGTAACGATGTAGATGACATAACCCATGATACCTTTATCAAGGCATTTACTAAGATATCGACGTTTAATCAGGATTCTTCTCTAAAAACCTGGGTATTCAAGATAGCCACCAAACTCGCCTACGATCATTTACGAAAATTAAAAAGATGGCATGCTGATGCCCAGGATCGGGGAGCAGACCTGGCTATTGGCTCAGAAGAGGTCAAACGGGCCTTCTGGATAGCTCATGATACATCACCTGCCGGGGCTTACGAAATGAGAGAGCATATGGACTTTTGTTTCACGTGTATCTCAAAGACCTTAACCATTGAAAATCAAGTCGCGTTGATCTTAAAGGATATTTACGATTTTCAGATCAGGGAAATTTGTCTCATCCTCGGGAAGACCGAAGGTGTAATCAAACACTTGCTGAATGATGCCAGAAATATTATGACCAATATTTTTTAGCACAGTTGTGCACTGTTCAACAAGAATGTTGTCTGCCACCAATACAGCCA
>Ga0134128_10000856_pt1 | contig 41476 bp, 33 predicted proteins | sample KB31754_FD_96462 | JGI IMG/M metagenome (GOLD analysis project Ga0134128, IMG submission 96462) | Terrestrial soil microbial communities with excess Nitrogen fertilizer from Kellogg Biological Station, Michigan, USA - KB3-175-4 | ecosystem: Environmental > Terrestrial > Soil > Unclassified ...
CACCGTAAACGTCCGTCTTTTCTGCCTCATCTTACCCTCCGGTAGTCTAACGCCAATTCCGGTGGGAAAGTGTCAACAGATCAGCACGTCAACAAACGTCGCACCTCAGGTGGACAGGATACGCTTCCTTCAACGCGCTCGCCCCCGTCGGCGCGGCGGCGCCCGTGCCGCTGGCCGCGCATCCCGACTGGTACTTCCAGGGCGACGTGACCTTGCCCTCCGACGAGGGCGGCAGCATCCAGACGCCGTCGCTGGCCGCGGTGAGCGTGCCGGCCGGAGCGCTCGCGCAGGACACGGAGATCACGCTCAACCCGGGCGCGAGCTTGTTCGCGGCGGACCGCGCGGCGACGCTTGGCGCCGGCGGTCAGGCCTCCGCGGGCCAGCCGATCGCCTTCGGCCCCGAGGGCACGACCTTCGCGACGCCGGCGACGATCACGCTGCCTTACGATCCCGCGCTGGTGCCGCCGGGCCAGGCGGCGGCCGTCACCGTCGCGTACTACGATCCTCTCGCGAAGACCTGGACGCCGCTGCTGACGACGGTGGACCCCGTCAACCACGCGGTCAGCGCGCAGGTGAGCCATTTCTCGCTGTACCAGCCGCTGATCCCGGCCTTCACGGTCCTGGCCGGCGCCGACACGACGTTCGGGCTCAAGGCGGCCTACGCGTTCCCGAACCCGGTGCGCGGCACGCGGCTGGTCACGATCCGCATCCAGCCGGGACTGGCCGACAGCGTCGAGGTCCACGTCTACGACGTGACCGGGCGGAAGGTGTACGGCTCCTCGGCCTTCGCGCTCAACGGCGGGCTGACGGGCCTCGACGACGGCAACGGCCTCGGCGCGCAGCTCACGTACGACAACGTCTGGGACATCTCCGGGATCGGCTCGGGGGTCTACACCTTCGTGATCACGGCGCGCAAAGCCGGCCAGGCCGACATCCATAAGACCGGCAAGATCGGGGTGATCAAATGAAGATCCTTTCTTTGATCGCCCTATTGATCTCGGCGGCGCCTCTGCGCGCCGCCGAGACGGCCGCGTTCCTCAACCTCGGCGTCGGCGCGCGCTACCTGGCGATGGGCGGCGCGGGCACGGCGCTGTCGGACGACGCGAACGCTCTGTACTGGAACGCGGCGGGGCTCGGCGACGCCAAGCGCGAGTTCACGGTCAGCGACATGGAGCTCCAGACGGACACGCGGCTCGACTACGCGGGCTACGCCCAGCCGACGAAGCTCGGCACGTTCGCCGTCGGCGGCGCCTACCTGAGCCAGAGCACGATCGAGGGGCGCGACGCCAACGGTCACGCGATCGGCGGCTTCAACGCGGCGGACGCCGGCGTCGCCGTGGGCTACGGCCGCAAGACGGACCTCGTGGACGCGGGGGGGACGCTCAAGTTCATCCAGTCGCACATCGGCTCGGCGCAGGCGACGACGTTCGCGATCGATCTCGGGGCTCGCAAACGGATCGGGAGCGTCGTTCTCGGAGCGGCCTTGCGCAACCTCGGGCCGGGGATGAAGTTCGAGACGGAAAGAAACGATCTGCCGACGCGATTGGCCTTCGGAGCGGCGTACAAGTTCGAGGGCGGCCACGCGCTCACGGCCGAGCTCACCGACGCCCCGCGCGCCGGGGGGACGGACGTCGGCTTCGGCGGCGAGTTCCAAGGGATCAAGAACGTCTTCCTGCGCGCGGGGTACACGACGCAGACCGCGATCTCGGGCGGCTCGAGCTTCGACGCGGCGCGCGGCCTCACGCTGGGCGTGGGCTTCCGCGCCGAGCGCTGGACCATCGACTACGCCGCGGTGCCGATGGGCGAGCTCGGCAGCACCCACCGCTTCACGGTCGGGGCCCGCTGGTAGTGCGGGTCTGGGACTCGGGGATCGTCCGCGCCTCCGTCTTCGCCGCGGTCCTGTGCGGCGGCTATTGGGCGCTCACGGCTCCGCCCCATGAGCCGCTCGAGAACCTCGGCCGCGCCGCGGCGCTGGCCGGTCCCGCTCCGGACGGACGCCATGTCGCGCTCTCGGACTACGCCGGACAGGTGGTTCTCGTCGCCTTCTGGGCGACGTGGTGCTCTCCTTGCCGGAAAGAACTTCCCGACTTGATCGATCTCCAGAGGTGGAAGTCCTCCGATTTCACGATCCTCGGCGTCTCCGTCGACCAGGATCCCGCCGTCGCGGGGCGATTCGCGAGCGAGGCCGGCATCAACTACCCCATCGTGGTCAAACCGGGCCCTCCGGCGCCCGAGGGCTGGAGCGTTCCGGACCTGCCGACGGCGTATCTCGTGGGGCGGGACGGGACGGTCCTGCGCCGCTACGCCGGGATCCTGAACGTCCGCGCGGTGCGAGCCGATATCAAGGACGCGCTCGCGCGGTGAGCGGCGAGAGGGCGCCTAGGCCGCGCGACGAATCGGTGGATAACTCCGCCGTTCGGACGCGCGCCGCGCCAAGTGATACAATCGACTCGTGATCCGAGCGGCTTTTCTTTTCCTCGCGGCGGTCTCGCCGTCCCGCGCCGCGCCGCTCTCGCCTGAAGCCCCTCCCGTCGCCGTCTCCTCCGCCGTCGCGGTGTCCACGGCCGTCGCGCTTTCGTCGGCGGCGGCGCCCGCGCCCTCGCTCGAGCCCGCGCCGCCTCACGGGAAGAACACGCCCGCGCTCGCGAAGGCCCGCGCGCTCTACTTCTCCGGCGACGTGCTGACCGCCGCGAACGCGTTCGAGGCGGCGGTCAAGACGTCGTCCACCGACGCCTCCGCGTGGCTCGACGGCTCCTTCGCGTGGGCCGAGGCCGGCCGGCCCGACCAGGCGATCAAGTACGCGCGCCGCGCCGCGGCGCTGGACTCCGGCTCGGGCACGCGCGCCGCGCTCGGCTGGACCTTGCTCCGCGCGGGCCAGGCGACGGAGGCGGACGCCGTGTTCGGAAAAATCCTCGAGCGCGAGCCCGACGCCGGCTGGGCCCTGCTCGGCGCGGGACGGGCCAAGCTGGCGCTCGGCCGGCCCAAGGACGCCGTGCCCCTGCTCAAGCGCGCCGAGGCCTTCGCCATGCAGCAGACCTTGGCCGACTACTACCTCGGCCGGGCCGAGGAGCAGGCCGGGGACCTCGCCGCCGCCACGGAGGCCTACCGCCGCGCGGTGTCGTCGGACGCCTATTTCCACGAGGGACGCGATCCGCTCACGCGCGCCTACATCCGCCAGAAGCGCTTCAACGACGCCTGGCGCCAGCTCACGCGCCTGGCCGAGGCGGAGCCCAGCGGGCGCCTGACGCGCGCCCTGATGAGCAAGGTCAAGCCTTTGCTGACGTCGTCGGCCGAGCCGCGCCCGGTCACGGCGGGACGGCCGCCCGTCCAGGCGCCGGCGACCGACTCCGAGACGAAGGGGGGGATTCCTTTTATACGAGTCGGTCTCGGCACCACCGCGCTGGGCAATCCGCGGCCGCGCGTGTCCGTGACCGTGCGCGGCTCCGGTCCCTGGCACGCCTTCGATCCCAAGAGCGGACGCGAGCTCGCGACGTGCGGAGCGCAGGAGTCTTGGACCGTGCGCATCGTGCCGCCGCGGAGAGTCAAAGCCAAGGGGAAGAAGAAGAGGACCTTGCCCGCGCGCCTGGAGCTGCGCGGACCGGACGGACAAATCGTCGCGGTCCCCAACGAGCTCGTGCGCCTGGAGCCGCAAGACCCGGTGCACGGCGCGCTCCTGCTCGAGGACGATCCGAACAAGGCCGGTCCCTTCGCCCTGGGACGCTCCATGCGCGGCTCCATCGAGGTCGCCCTGTTCAACCGGCGCCGCTCCCTGCGCCTCGTGAACATCCTGAACCTCGAGGACTACACCGAGGGCATCGTCGGCGCGGAGATGCCGTCGAGCTCGCCGCTCGAGGCGCTCAAGGCGCAGGCCGCGATCGCCCGCACCCACGCCTTGTTCATCAAGACCGTCAGCAAGCGCCATCATAAGGACGGCTACGACCTGTGCGACGGCCAGCACTGCCAGGTCTACGCGGGCCTGCGCGCGGAGAACGAGCGCACGCGCGCGGCCGTGGCGGCCACTCGAGGCCGGGTCATCGTGTATAAAGGAGCGCTCGCGCACACCATCTACTCGTCCAACTGCGGCGGCTCCAGCCAAAGCGGCGACGACATCGGCTGGGGGCACGTGCCCTACTGGGCGCGGGCGAGCGACACGCCCGCGCCCGTCGCCCCGCCCGCCTCGCCCTCCGAGCTGAGGCGCTACCTCTCGACGTGGCCGGACACGTACTGCAAGCCGTCCGCCTCCGTGCACCCGTCGCACTCGCGCTGGGCGCGCGTCGTGTCCGCCGGAGAGCTCGAGGCGCGCGTCAACCGCAAGTTCCGGATCGGCAAGCTCAAGGGCCTGCGCGTCCTGCGCCGCGCGCCGACCGGCAACGTCGAGGCCATCCTGATCCTCGGCTCGCGGCGCAGCGTGAAGCTCAAGGACGAGTTCGACATCCGCGGCCTGCTCGGCGTCGGCTCGCTCCGCTCCACCTTGTTCGTCATGGACACCGAGTACCGCGTTTCCAATCCGCCGCCGGTCAAGGGAAAGAGGAAGAAGTCCAAGCCGGCTCCGCCTGTTCTCGCGCCGGAGACCTTCGTTTTCCGAGGCGGAGGCTGGGGTCACGCCGTCGGGCTGTGCCAGTCCGGGGCGATGGGGCGCGCCGAGGCGGGGCAGGACTACGAGACCATCGTGAAGGCCTACTTCGCCGGAGTCGAGCTGTCCAACCTCGACTACGCCGCCGCGCGCCCGTGAGCCGCCCCGTCTTGTTTCCGCAATGAGTTTCGGCTATTCTTCAAGGGTGAACAGAGCGCTCCCGCTCGCCGCCGTCCTCGCGCTCGCGGCCTGCCGCGGCACCGTGCCGGAGCGCGACGCGCCTCCGGAGCAGGCCATCTCCGCCATCGTCATCGGCGCGCGCATGATCCTGCCCAGCGGCGAGACGCGCGACGGGACCACCGCCGTCAACTTCGAGACCGACGGCGGCAGCCGCGCCGAGGTCTACCGATTGCCCGTCAAGGCGGGGGAGAACTTCCTGTATCTGATCGAGCCGGGCAGCTACCGGTTCGCGCCGACGCGCTCGATCTTCGGCTTCTACCAGCCGACGATGACGGTGGACATCGAGGGCCGGCGCTACCGCCTGCCGTTCCCGCGCGACATCCAGCGCCTCGACTCCTACACGATCAAGCCGTCGAAGATCCTCGCCCTCGGCATCATCGAGGCGCGCGTCATGCCCGCCCTTCCGGGCCGCCCGCCCGAGGTCCGCGTGCGCCTCGACGACAGCGTCATGGCGCGGCGCAAGGTCATCCAGGACACGATCCGCGAGATGATGGACCCGACCCGCCCGCTCGACACGCGCGAGAGCGCGATCTCGTGGAGCCGCGGCCTGCAGAACTCGCTGATCGACATCCTGGCCGAGGACGACCACCGCCCGCTGTACACGCCCGCCCCGTGACCTCCCTCGGAGTCGACCTCGGCGCCACGTGGCTGCGCGCCTGCCTGGCCGAGGACGGGCGCGAGCTCTGGAGCGCGCGCGTCCCCGCCGTCGATTGGCGCGAGCTGCCGCGCTTCCTGCCCCGCTTCTTCCGCGCGCGCGGCCTGCGGCGTCCGGACGCCTTGACCGTGGGCAGCACGCGCCTCGGCGGCGAGGAGGGTCGCGCGATCCTGGCCAAGGCCCTGCGGCCTCTGGCCCGCGAGGTCCGCGTGCTGCCCGACTACGAGATCGCCCATCTGGCCGCGTTCGGAGACGGGCCCGGCGTCGTCCTCGTCGCGAGCACCGGCTCGGCGGCGTTCGCGCGCGGGCCGCGGGGCCGAGCCCGGCGCGCCGGCGGCTACGGTCCGCTCCTCGGCGACGAAGGCTCGGGCTTCTGGCTCGGCCGCGAGGCCGCGCGCGACGAGAAGCTCCGGCGCGCCCTGCGCCTGCCCCACCCGCTCGACTTGGCGCACGACGAAGATCCCGTGCGCGCGACGGCCGCGCTGGCGCCGCGCGTCCTGCGCGGCTCCAAGAGCCTGCGCGAGGCGGCCGCGGCGCACCTGGCCGCGATCGCGCGCGAGGCCGCCGGCGGGCTCGGCCTGCCCGTGCCCGCGCCGGTGGCGCTCCACGGCAGCCTGTACAAGAACGAAGCCCTGCGCCGCTCCGTCCTGCGCCGCCTCGGACCCGGCTGGCGCGCGGTCGCGCCGCGCGTGAGCGCCGAGCGCGCGGCCGCCGGCCTGTAGTCACCGCGCCGGCACAACGCGCCGCGCCGCTTATAGTAGAATCCGGGCATGATCATCGCCCTCGGCTGCGACCACGCCGGCTACCCTCTCAAGAAGATCCTCCACGCCTGGCTCGAGAAGAAGGGCCACCAGGTCCTGAACCTGGGCGTCGACACCGACGCGGTGCCCGCCGATTATCCCGACTACGCGAAGGCCGTCGCCGAGGCCGTGTCATCAAAGAAGGCGGAGCGGGGCCTCGTCGTCTGCGGCTCCGGCGTCGGCGCCTGCGTCGCGGCCAACAAGGTCCCCGGCGCGCTGGCGTGCATGTGCCACGACACCTTCTCCGCGCGCCAGGGCGTCGAGGACGACGATCTCAACGTGCTCTGCCTCGGCGGCCGCGTGATCGGCGCCGAGCTGGCGTTCGAGGTCGTTCACGCGTTCCTGAACGCGAAGTTCTCAGGGCTGGAGCGGCACCTGCGCCGCAAGAACAAAGTGCTCGCCATCGAGCGCGCCTATTCGAAGGAGGCCTGACCCGTGACCCACAAGAACCCCCTGAAGGACCTGCACCGCTTCGGCGTCTCCGTGTGGTACGACAACGTCAGCCGCGCGCTGATCTCCTCGGGCGAGCTCAAGCGCCTCATCGAGGAGGACGGCATCCGCGGCCTGACCTCCAACCCGACCATCTTCGAGAAGGCCATCGGCGGCTCCGCCGACTACGACGCGTCGATCCGCAAGCACGCCAAGCCGGGCCAGACGCCGCTGCAGCTCTTCGAGCTCCTCGCGATCGAGGACATCCAAGCGGCGTGCGACGTCTTCAGGCCGTTGTTCGACGAGTCGCGCGGCGGCGACGGGTTCGTCTCGCTCGAGGTCGAGCCCTCGCTCGCCAAGGACGTCGAGCGCACCGTCGCCGAGGCCAAGCGCCTGCACGACCTGGTCGCGCGCCCCAACGTGATGATCAAGGTCCCCGGCACCGCCGAGGGCGTGCGCGCCTTCGAGGACCTGACCGCGGCGGGCCTGTCGATCAACGTGACTCTGCTGTTCTCGCAGGAGCGCTACAAAGAGATCGCCGAGGCCTACGTGAAGGGCCTCGAGCGCCGCCTCGCCGCCGGCAAGGACGTCTCCCGCATCGCGTCGGTGGCGAGCTTTTTCGTGAGCCGCGTCGATACCGCGATCGACGCGATTCTTGAGAAACGTCCGGAGGCCGAGGCGAAGGCGTTGCTCGGCAAGGCCGCCATCGCCAACGCCAAGATGGCCTACCAGCACTACAAGGCTCTGTTCTCGTCGCCGCGCTTCGCCGCGCTCGCGGCCAAGGGCGCCAAGACCCAGCGCCTGCTCTGGGCCTCGACCGGCACCAAGAACAAGCTGTACCGCGACGTGCTCTACGTCGAGGAGCTCATCGGCCTCGACACGGTCAACACGATGCCGCCCGCCACCGTCGACGCGTACCGCGACCACGGCGCCGGCCGCCCGAGCCTGGAGGAGGACGTGCTCGCCGCCAAGGAGCAGTGGGCGGCGCTGCCGCGCAACGGCGTCGATATTCCGGCGATCATGCACAAGCTCACCGAGGACGGACTCAAGTCTTTCTCCGCCTCGTTCGAGACGCTGATGGGCAAGCTCACCGCCAAGCGCGCCGTGCTCGAGGCGGAGAACGCGCCGGCCGACGCGGGGCTGGGCGAGCTCGAGAAGAAGCGCTTCGCCGAGCGCCTCTGGGCCAAGGACGCGAGCGTCTGGAAGGACGACGCGGACCACCAGAAACTCATCAAGCACGCCCTCGGCTGGCTCACCGCGCCGGAGACGACGGCCCTGAGCCTCGGGGCCGTCCGGGCGCTCTCGGACGAGCTCGCCAAGGACGGCTTCCGCCACGTCGCCGTGCTGGGCATGGGCGGCTCGAGCCTGTGCGTCGAGACCATGAGCCGCACCTTGCCGCTCGCCGCGGGCAAGCCGCGCTTGCACGTCCTCGACAGCACGCATCCCGACGCGGTCCAAGCCCTCGAAAAAGAGCTCGACTTGGACCGCACTCTTTTCATCGTCGCGAGCAAGTCGGGCTCGACGATCGAGCCGAACGTGATGTTCGACTACTTCTGGGGCGTGATGAGCCCCCGGGCCGGGGCGAAGGCCGGCCGGCACTTCGTCGCGATCACCGACCCGGGCTCGTCGCTCGAGAAGCTCTCGCGCGAGCGCGGCTTCCGCAAGACGTTCCTGAACCCGAGCGACGTGGGCGGGCGCTTCTCGGCGCTGACCCTGTTCGGCATGGTCCCGGCCGTGCTCGGCGGCGCCGACGCCGCCGGGCTGCTCGAGCGGGCGCGCGCGGCCGCGAAGGCCTGCTCGCCGCAGACGGCGACGCGCGACAACCCGGGCCTGCGCCTGGGCGCCGCGCTGGGCCGCCACGCGCGCGACGGCCGCGACAAGCTCACGCTCGTCCTCGATCCGCGCCTGGAAGCGCTCGGCCTCTGGATCGAGCAGCTGATCGCCGAGTCCACCGGCAAGGAGGGGAAGGGGATCCTCCCCGTCGTCGGCGAGCCGCTCGGCGCGCCGTCGGAGTACGGCAAGGACCGCCTCTTCGTGCGCGTCGCCTTGAAGGGCCGCACGGACGCGTCGCTGGACAAGAAGCTCGCCGCGCTGGAGCTGGCGGGCCATCCCGTCGTGCGGCTGGAGCTCGCCGACGAGCTCGACCTCGGCGCGCAGTTCTTCGTCTGGGAGGTCGCCACCGCGGCGGCGGGCTACTTCCTCGGGGTCGACCCGTTCGACCAGCCCAACGTGCAGTCCGCCAAGACCAGCACGGTGGAGATCCTCGATCATCTGTCCGGCGGGGCGCTCCCCGCCGAGAAGGCCGACTTCCGCGCCGGCGGCCTCGCGGCGTTCAGCGACGCGGGCCTGAAGTCCGCGCTCAAGGCGGACGCCGGCCAGGACCGGCCCCTGCGCGAGGTCCTCGACGCCCACCTCTCGCGCGTCGCGCCCGGGGACTACGTCTGCGTCCTCGCCTATCTCGCCGAGACCGACGAGACGCGCCGCCTCCTCGAGGACGTCAAGCGCCTCGCGCGCGCGCGCTCGACGGCGCCCGTCACGGCGTCGTGGGGGCCGCGCTACCTGCACTCGACGGGACAGCTCTACAAGGGAGGCTCGGGAAAGGGCGTGTTCCTGTTCCTGTCCGACTCGGCCAAGACGGCGCTGCCGATCCCGGGCCGCAAGTTCACGTTCGGCACCTTGGTCCGGGCGCAGGCCCGCGGCGACGCCTCGGCGACGCTCGCGACGGGACGCCGAGTCCTCCGGCTCGAGCTCGGCGACGCGCCGGCGGAGTCCTTGCGAGCGCTGGCCAACGCCCTGCAGGACGTCAAGGCGGCCGCGCGTTGAAGGCCGCCTTGACGGCGAAGGCGCTTGAGGCGCGTCTCAAGAAGATCCGGCTCGTCATCACCGACATCGACGGCGTGCTGACCGGCGGCACGATCTACCACTTCGTCGACACGGCCGGCGAGCTCGTGGAGTTCAAGGGCATCCACGCCCAGGACTCGATCGCGCTGGCCTGGCTGGCGGAGTCCGGGCTCGTCACGGGCGTGATCAGCGGGCGCGTGTCCAAGGGAACGGACGCGCGGCTCAGAATCCTGAAGGTCAAGCACATCTACCAGCACCGCCTCGACAAGGCCAACGTGTACGCGGAGATCCTCCAGGCGGAAGGCTTGAAGCCCGACCAGACGCTGTACGTCGGCGACGATATCCCCGACCTCGCCGTGATGAGGCTCGCGGGCCTGGCCGTGGCGCCCGCGAACGCGCGGCCCGAGGTCAAGGCGGCCGCGCATTGGGTCACCAAGGCGCGCGGGGGAGAGGGGGCGTTCCGCGAGATGACGGAAGCCCTGCTCAAGTCCCAGGGCTTGTGGACCCCCATCTTGAAAAGGTATTAGATACTTGACGATGGATCTCTTCGGCATCAAGCCGGCGGCGCCCGCGGAATCGAACGAGCCTTCGCACGAGGCCCCGGGCGAGCCGTCTCCCGAAAAGCCCCGTCCGGCGGGCTCGCACGGGCTCTGGCTTTTCCTGCTCGTCCTCGACTCGGTCTTCGTCGCCGTGTTCGGCGGAGCGGTCGCGCTCAAGGTCTATCAATACTGGAAGGCGCCCAGCGCCGCGGCCGCGCCCGCCGTCCGGCGACACCCCGCGGCCCAGCCGCCGGCGCTCCCGAAGCCCGCCGAGCCGGCGGCCGCGCCCAAGCCGCCGGCGCCACCTCCGCCTCCGGCCCCCGAGCCGCCCAAGCCCGAGCCCAAGGTCTCCCGCGCGCCCGCCGGTCCGCGCCCGCCGAAGCCGTCCCTGCTCAACGAGCCGCCCAAGCCGCGCTCGACGCCCGGCCTCGCGTCGGGCGCCGCGTCCTCGCCCGCTCCGGCTCCCGCCGCGGCGGCGGCGCCGGGCAAGGCGCTTCCCGTCGTCTTCAAGCTCACCGCTCCTCGCGCCGGCTCGGTCCAGCTCGTCGGGGCGTTCATCGTCCACGGCGGCCGCAGGGAGATGGCGAAGGCCTCCGACGGGACCTGGTCGCTCAAGCTGTACCTGAACCCCGGCCAGTACCGCTACTTCTTCTCCGTCGACAAGAAGAAGACCCTCGACCCCGAGAACCCCAACTCGGACCGGGGCGCCTCCCTGCTGACGGTCCCCTAACCTTAATAAGACGTTCCGGGACGCGCCTAAATGGGGTATACGGTTCGTCTTGATTTTGTAACACCCCTTCGTTACACTCAGCAAGTCCGCGAAACGCGCGGCCTTGAATGAGGACTGGATCCCGCTTGCGACGCCTTCCCGCGCTCCTGGCCGCGGCCGCTCTGTGCCTGGCCGCCGCGCGGGCCGCCTCCGCCGCCGAGCCGGCGCGAGCCGCTCACACGACGACTTTGCTCCCGAACGGCGACGTCCTGATCGCCGGCGGCATCGGCGCCGGCAGCGTCCCGCTGAGCTCCGCCGAGCTCTACCAGGCCACGAAGGGGGGGACGTACCAGAACGTCGGCAGCATGAGCGTCGAACGCGCGTCGGCGACCGCGACGGTGCTGCCCAACGGCAAGGTCCTCATCGCGGGCGGCATCAGCGCCGCCGGCGCCGTCCTGACCACCGTCGAGGTGTACGACCCCGCGACCCAGAACTTCGGGGCCGCCCTCGGGGGGCTTCACGCGCGCTTCAGCCACACGGCCACTTTGCTCAACAACGGCAGCGTCCTGCTGTGCGGCGGCATGGACAGCGCGCCGCCGGTGAACACCCCCACGGCGCTGTGCGACTACTACACGCCTCAAGGCATCACCGTCCCCGGCGGCGCGCTGTGCGGGGCGGCGTCGGGCTGCATCAACGCCGCGCCGAGCCTGGCTTTGGCGCGCGCGTTCCACACGGCCACCCTTCTCAAGGACGGCGAGGTGCTGTTCGCCGGCGGCTTCAATCCGGCGGTCGCCGCGACGAACGGCTGGATCACGACGATGGAGCGGTTCCACCCCGCCGGCTCCGGCTTCTTCGGCTCGGCGGCGAACATGTCCGAGGCGCGCGCGTATCACACCGCCACGCTGATGGGGGACGGCAAGGTCCTCATCGCCGGCGGCTTCAACGGCGACAACCGGCTGGAGAACCAGGGCATCCTCGACACCATGGAGATCTACGACCCGGTCGCGGACAGCGTGACGCCCGCCCCGCAGCTCAACACCCGCCGCTTGATGCACTCCGCCGTCCTCGGCGCCGACGGGGCCGTCGAATTCTTCGGCGGCCTCGGCAACGTCACGACGACCTACCAGAGCCCCACGCCGATCACGTTCGGCAACGGCTTCAAGATCCACGAGACCTATTCCGGCACGCTCCCGTTCGGCAGCATGTCGACCTCGGCGACCACTTTCGTGTTCTCCAACGGAGCCAGCCTCACCCAGCCCGTCGTCGGAACGATCGCCGACGGCGTCGTCGTTTTCTCGTCGGCCAGCTTGACCTTCCCTTCCGGAAGCGCCTACTTCCTGCCCGGGGACAACAACAACGCCGGTTCCGGGCTCCAGGCGAACCTCGCCGGCGTCAACGTGGACTGCAAGCCGGGCTCGCCCCAATCGCCGGCGACCTGCGGCTTCATCGCGGCCGCCGAGAAGATGACGATGAACAATCTCAACCAAGGTCTGATCTACTTCAATCCGCTCCTCGGGCAGTCCCTCTCCGGGACCGTGGTCGGCCCGGCCACGAACGCCATGTTCTTCAACGGACCCTTGAACAAGAACAGCGGCGCGGCCCCGCTGGCGAACGCGAGCAACTTCAACGCGACGTTCAAGGTCCCGATGCCGCTCGACCTGCTCAACTCAACGATCCTCGCGGGCACCTTCCATCTCGAGAGCGGCAGCTTCATCCAGACCAGCTCCTACACCATCACCCTGACGAGCTGCACGGACTTGAATCTCGCGGGCATGACGGTCAACAGCGACGGGGCCGGCGGCGCCGAGCTGGACTTCAACAGCGCCAACTTCGCCGGCCTGGGCGGCACGATCAAGTGGAGCGGTCAGGACGGCAGCTACATCCTGCCCCCCGGAACCGACGGCGCCGGCAACGGCGGCCCGAACTCGTGCGCGGGCTCGAATTGCGTCATCGGCGCCGGCATCAACGGCACGCAGCCCGCGTTAATCATGAAGGCCGACCTCCAGTTCGTCCCTGACCAGGTCGACGTCACGGGCTTGACGATGACCGTGGACGTCTCCACGCTCGTCATCCGCAGCATGGTCTTCGGCAGCCCCGAGTTCTATACCCCGCAGGCGAACCAAGCCACGCTGTCGTATCCCGACGGAACGTTCCCGCCGGTCAGCTACGTGTTCGAGAAGTTCGGGCATACGGCGACGCTGATGCCCGACAACGACATCTTCAACGTCGGCGGCCTCGACTGCACGAGCCCGTTCCCCATCTATCCGAACCTCGGCTGCGGCCCCATCATCCCCCAGAACTCCTTCGGGAACCTGCGCTCCGACTTCACCAACGTCAACCGGAACAAGAACTGGGGGGCGGCGGGATCCCTCCTCGCCGGACGCGCGCTGCACACCGCGACTTTGCTGCCCAACGGCAAGATCCTCGTCGCGGGAGGCACGGACGGGCCCGACATCCTCAGCTCGGCCGAGGTGTACGATCCCGCGAGCGGGACGTCGGTCGCGACCGTCGGCGCGATGCACGACGACCGCGACCTGCACTCCGCCACGCTCCTCCCCAACGGGCGCGTCCTGATCGCCGGAGGCTTCACGACCAACGCGACGAGCACGGACTCGATCGCCAACGCGGAGATCTACTACCCGGACACCATGCTGTTCGAGCCGACCGGGACGATGAACATCCCGCGCCGGGCCCACACCGCGACGCTCCTGCCCGACGGCACCGTCCTGGTCGTCGGCGGCATGACCACCGGCGGCGTCATCGTCGGCTCGGCGGAGATCTTCCGCTCCACCACGCAGGTCTGGTCGGCGACCGCGGCGCTTCCCGGCGGCGCGGAGCGCATGGGGCATACCGCGACGCTGCTGAAGGACGGCACGGTCCTCGTCGTCGGCGGCACCAACGCCGGCGGGCCCATGACCTCGGTGTACCGCTTCGACCCGTCCAACCCCGGCGCCGGCTGGGTCGCGCGGGCGAGCCTGCCGCACGCGCTGTACCAGCATTCCGCCACGCTGCTGTTCGACGGCCGCGTCCTCGTCGCGGGCGGCAACGACGGCTTCGGCGAGTACAACGCCTCCTACATCTACGACCCGCTGGCCGACGCCTGGACCTCGACCAAGCCCGGGGGGACCCCGCTCCTGCAGCCGCGCTACGGCCACACCGCCACCCTTCTTCCCAACGGGACCGTCATGATCGCCGGCGGAAACACGCGCTTCGGCGTCGTGCCCAACGAGATCGAGGTGTTCCACGTCGACGCCAGTTCCTGGGCCGCGGGCGGGGTCAATTTCAACCTGGGCGCACGGACCTTCCAGACCATGACGCTGGCTCCGGACGGCCGCGTCTACGCCCTCGGCGGCAGCAACGGGCTGATCGGCGGAGCCGGCACGACGATCCTCCCGACCGCGGAGAAAGCGTACTTCACCACGAACCCCGACCAGTACACGAAGAACGCCCCGCCGAGCTTCCGCCAGGCGAGCATCACCTCGGCGACTCCGCCCATTTTCCAGGCGGGCGCGGCCAACACGTTCACGGTCTCCGGCGTGCAGTTCCGCGGCGCCACCGAGGCCAGCGGCGGCGGCTCGGCCTCGGCCAACTCGTCGTTCAGCTTCCCGCACCTGATCCTCCAGCAGATCGACGGCTCCGGCGGCGGCTCGTCGCAGTCGTCGGGCTTCGTCGTCGACCTGACGACGCAGGTGTACCTGAACTCCGACAACTATCAGAACCTGGACTCCTCGCTGACGGTCGCGCTCCCGCAGGTCGCCGCCCAGCTGCCGATCGGCTGGTACAACGCGCGCGTGGGCGCCAACGACCTCTATTCCAACGGCGTCTACGTCCAGGCGGGGCCGGTCAAGCCGGCCTTGGCGCCGGCCATCGCCTCGGGGACCCCGATGGGCATCTCCTCGTTCACGTGGACCTGGAGCCAGGTCGCGGGCGGGTCCGGCGTCGTCGACGGCTACAACGTCTACGAGGCGACGGGCGGCGTGTGGCTGGGAAGCGCGCCGGCCACCACGAGCCCCTACTTCATCCAGAACGGCCTGCCGCCGAACTCGACCTCCCAGATCGTCGTCGCCGCCTTCAACATCAGCGGCGACGGGCCGCTGACCCAGTCGGCGACCACGTACACGCTCTCGACCTCGCCGATCAACGTGATGATCGCGTCGGTCACGTTCAACTCCCTGTTCCTGCAGTGGGGCGCCAACGGCAACACGCCGGGGACCGTCTACGAGGTCAGCGAGTCCACCGACAGCCCGATCCCGTTCTCCGCGTCGGCCTCGACCCCGGTGCCGACGATCCTCGGCTTGACCACCACCTTCGTCACGATCACCGGGCTCGTGACCAATTCGACTTACTCGTTCCGCGTCCGCTCCTTCAACTCCGCCGGCATCCCGTCCGGCTTCAGCGCGATCGTGTCCACCCAGACGCGCAACTCCGTGGGCGGCGTCGGCTGCGGGCCGAACAATTCCGGCGACACGAGCACCTCGATCCAGTGGGCCTGGAGCGACGCGGGCGCCGTCATCCGGTACAACGTGTACAACTCCTCCAGCGGCGCCCTGATCGGGACCGCGGCCAACGGCAACCCCGTCTTCAGCGACGTCGGCCTGGGCACGAACACCCAGCGCTCCATCATGGTCACCGCGATCACCGGCGCCGGCGAGGGCCCGCTCTCCGCGGCGGCGACCTGCTACACGCAGGCGGCGACGCCGGGACAGGGCTCGCCGCTGATGACCAGCACCGAGACGACCAGCGTCTCGATGAACTGGACCAACAACGGCAACCCGAACGGCACCACTTACCAGGTCAAGTTCTTCTCCGTCGTGGGCTCCAGCCTCTCCGCGACGCTCCTCAACACCCAAGCCTTCACGGCCTACTTCCCGCGCCTGACGCCGGGCGCCTACTACTCGGCGCAGGTCGTCGGCCTCAACTCGGTGAACTTCCCTTCGGCGCCCCTGCAGCTGGGCACGACCTACACCTTGCCGGCCGCGCCTCAGCCCCTCAACATCCAGGGCACGACCCCTGTCTCGATCTTCGGCTCCTGGAGCACGAACTCCAACTCCACGATGACGGCGTACCAGCTCACCTACTCCCTCGACAACTTCGCCACCAACACCTCGACGGCGATTCCCTTCTCCAGGGGCTACAACGGCTCGACGTTCACGATCACGGGACTGCTCACGTCGACGCAGTACTGGGTCCGCGTGCAGGCCTCGAACCCCTTCGGCCAGCTCAGCCTGTTCTCGCCCACGGCCTCGACCATCACCTTCAACGGCGGCGCGCCGCCCGGCTCGCTGGCCGGCACGCTGACGGCTCTGGGAACCTCGCAGTTCTCGGGCAACCTCGGCGACGGCACCGCCTTCGTCATGCGCTCGCCCGGCGGCGCGTTCCCGACCGACACCACGATCACGGTCTCGACGTACGACGTCAGCGGCGCCGGCCACGGAGCCTTGTGCCCCAACGGCGTGATCAACGGCGTCGGCGGCGAGGCGGTCGCCTTCTCCATCGTGGACGATCCGGCCTATCAGCCCATCCGTCCGCTCGCCGTGCAGATCTCCTACACTCCCGCCGAGCTGCCCAGCCCTCTCAGCCAGGTCGCTCTCGCCCGCTTCGACCCCGGCAGCGGCACGTGCGTGCCGCTGGAGACCTCGTTCAACACCCAGAGCAACACCTTCGTCGCCAAGCTCAACCATTTCTCGCTGTACCAGCTCGTCAGCGTCCCGCTCGCGACGAGCGCCGACACCGCGCGCATCTACCCGAACCCCTTCCACGCCGCGACGGACGGCTACATCACCATCGACCAGATCCCGCCCGCGTCGCGCGTTCGCGTCTTCACGCTGCGCGGCGAGCGGATCCTTGACGCCACCGCCAACGGCGCCGGCATCGTGACGTGGACCGCGGACAACTCCGCCGGGCGGCCGGTCGCCAGCGGACTGTACCTGGTCGAGGTCGAGTCCGGGGGGACGAGCAAGCTCCTCAAGGCGGCGGTGATCCGGTGAGGACCCTGCGCCTCGCCGTCGCCTGCGCCCTCGTCCTCGCCGCGGCTCCCGTGTCGGCGTCGGACTTCAGCAACGGCGCGATCGGCACGACCGGCTCGGAGTTCCTGCTGATGGACACCAGCGCGCGGGGCATCGCCATGGGCGGCGCGATGACCGCGGTGACCAACGACTCCTCGTCGATCTATTGGAACCCGGCGGGCCTGGCCCAGGTGCCGCGCCTGTCGACCTCGTTCATGCACGCGCAGTACGTCGCCGACATCACCTACGAGGCCGCCTCGTACGCGCAGCGCGTCAACGACGCCGCGGTCATGGGCGCCGGCGTGCGCTACCTCAACGGCGGCAGCGTCCAGCGCACCGACGTCAACGCGATCCAGAACGGGACCTTCACCCCGTACTCCTACGTCGCCGAGATCGGCTGGGGGCAGTCGATCTACGACCTCTCCGACAGCGAGATGGACGTCGCGATGGGCGTGACGGCCCGCGCGATCCGCTCCTACCTCGGCACGACCCAGGCCGACGGCTACGGGGCGGATTTCGGCGTCCAGTCCCGCTTCTACGCCTCCGAGATGACCTACGACATCGGCCTGGCGATCCAAAACCTGGGCTCCGGCCAGAAATTCGACCAGGTCCGCAACACGCTTCCCACGCGCGTGCGCTTCGGCGGCGCGGTCAAGCCATTCAAGCCGCTGACCTTGAGCGTCGAGGCCATCGCCCCGATCGACGACTCCCCGAGCGGCGCCGTGGGCGTCGAGTACGCGGTCGAGGTCGAGCGCGGCGTGACGGCCGCGGCGCGCGCCGGCGTCAACACCCTGACCTACGAGTCGCTGGGCGCGGCCTCCATGCTGAGCTTCGGCTTCGGCCTCAAGCTGACCAACCTCAGCGTCGACTACGCCTTCGTCCCGATGGGCGTGCTCGGGACCGCCACGCACCGCGTCTCGATCAGCTTCAACCTGCCGGCGAAGGTCTCCCGCCGTTACCGCGAGCGCTAAGACCATGGACCCCCTCGAACCCAAGCCTCCGCGTCCCGTGCCCCCGGCTCCGCCGCGGCCGGAATGGATCAAGCCGGGGGCCGCGGCCGCTTCGGCGCCCGCGCCGGGCGTGACGCCCGTGATGGACTTTTTTCAACGCCGGCTCGAGTCCTTGGAGCGCGAGCTGGCCGTGGAGCGCGAGCGCGCGCAGGCGGCGCAGAGCCTGCTCGGGCATCAGGAGTCGCTCAAGAACGAGGTCGACGCGCACCTGAAGGCGCTGACCGACCAGCTCAAGCGCGAGAAGAGCGAGCGCGACAACGACGAGGCGCGCTCCCGCTCCCACGGCCGCGTCGAGGCCCTCGAGAAGCGGCTCGACGAGATGAACTCGACCTTCGCCAATCTCTTGAAGGACGCCGTGACCTCGCGCGAGGCCGGGCCGTCCTCCGGCGCGCTGGCCGCCGAGCTGGCCGCCTTCCGCGGCGCGCTCAAGGACGGCATGGACGGCGTCGCGCGCTGGAGGGGGGAGCTGCGCGAGCTGGCGAGCATCGTGCCCGCGGTGCAGGGGCTCGCCGAGCGACTGCCGCAGGACGAGAAGCTCTTCGAGGAGAGCGTGGGCCGCCGCCTGGACGAGTTCTCGGCGCGGCTGGCGCGGTCGCTCGAGGAGATGAAGCGCGCGCAGGAGACCCAGGGCGCCGGCCTCGACGCGCGCGTCGAGGCGCTGGCGCGCGAGCGCGAGGACCTGTCCCGCGCCTGGGAGACGCAAGGCCGGACGCTGCGCGAGGAACAGTTCAAGGACCGCGTCGCGCGCGAGGCCGAGCTCTCGCGCCAGATCTCCGAGCTGGCCTCCCGCTTCTCCGAGCTCTCCGCCGCGCAGGAGGGGTCCGTCCGCGGCGCCGACGCCGTGCGCCAAGGTCTCGACCGGGTGATCTCGATCCTGACGGCGACGCCGAAGGCCAAGGACGCGATCATCACCGAGCTCGAGGACGAGAAGAACCAGATGGCCGCGCTCGCGCGAGAGCGCCAGGAGTCCCTGCGCCGCTTCGCCGCCGAGCGCCGCGAGGTCGAGAAGTCGATGGGCGAGGGACTGCTCAAGCTCACCGGCCAGCTCGAGGACGAGCGCGCCAAGACCCGCGCCGCCGAGGCGGGCGCGGCCGCGCGTCTCGGCGAGATCGAGACGCTCAAGGCCCGCCTCGCGGACCTCGAGCGCTCCTGCGCCGACCGCGACGCGCGGATCGTCTCGCTCTCGGGCGAGCGCGACGAGCTGGCCCGCGCGCTGATGGCCGAGGCCGACAAGGTCCGCCGCGGCCTCGAGGAGCGCCGCGACGCCGACGCGGAGGCCGAGAAGCGGCTCAACGAGCTGAGGCATCTTCTGGGAGAAGAGGCCTCGCGCCGCGCCTCCGCCGAAGGCGGAGCCTTCGACGCCCGCTCCCAGATGGGCGCGCTCGCGGACCAGAGCGCGCGCGCCATGAAGGAGCGCGACGCCGTGATCGCGCGCTTCGCCGACTGGGACAAGGAGCGCCAGCGCCTGCTCGACGTGATCCGCAAGAAGGACGAGATGATCTCCCTGCTCTCGGCCACCTTCCAGGGCGCGCTCAAGAAGCCCGGCGACTGACGCGGCGCGCCGGCCTTTGCTAGGATGACCGCGTGAAAGCCGCGGTCCTGAAAGCCTTCGGCGGCCCGGAGAAACTCGAGTACGCGGACGTCCCGGACCCCGTCCCCGGCCCCGGCGAGGTCCTGCTGCGCGTTCGCGCCTGCGCGCTCAATCATCTCGATCTCTGGATCCGGGACGGTCTTCCCTCGGCGAAGGTCAAGACGCCTTTCATCCTGGGCTGCGACGCCGCCGGCGAGGTGGCCGCTCTCGGCCCCGGCGTCGCGGGCGTCTCCGTCGGCCAGCGCTTCGCCGTGAACCCGGGGCGCTCCTGCGGCCGCTGTCCCGCCTGTCTCGACGGCCGCGACTCCGACTGCCCCGACTACGGCATCATCGGCGCCTACGGCGGGCGCCCCGGCGGCTACGCCGAGCTGCTCGCGGTCCCGGCGGCCGAGCTCCTGCCGATGCCGCAGACGCAGGGCTTTCCGGAGGCGGCGGCGGCCCCGCTCACCTTCCTGACCGCCTGGCACATGCTCGTGACCCTCGCGGAGCTCCACGCCGGCCAGACCGTCCTCGTCGCCGGCGCCGGAGCGGGCGTCGCGACCGCCGCGATCCAGATCGCCAAGCTCCGCGGCGCCCGCGTGATCGCCTGCTCGACCTCGCGGGAGAAGCTCGAGCGCGCGAAGGGGCTCGGCGCGGACCTGACCGTCCTCCATCCGCCCGAGGACCTGGCGCGGACCGTGCGCAAGGTGACCGAGGGCGCGATGGCCGACGTCGTCTTCGAGCACATCGGAGGGAGCTTCATCGGAGAGGCGCTCAAGTGCCTGCGGCGCTCCGGGCGCCTCGTGACCTGCGGCGCGACGGCCGGACCCGTGGCTCCGATCGACCTCCGCTACGTCTTCGACCGCCAGCTGCGGATCCTGGGCGCGAAGATGGGCGGGCGGGCCGAGATGCACGCCGTCTGGGCCGAGCTCGCGGCGGGGCGGCTCAAGGCCGTCGTCGACCGGACCTTCCCGCTGTCCGAGGCGCGCGCGGCGCACGAATACCTCGCGGCGCGCGGCCAGTTCGGCAAGGTCGTGCTGCTGCCGTGAGCGCCTCGCGCGCCGCGGTCCCGCGCTGGCTTCTGGCGGCGGCGCTGTGCGTGCCCCTGCTCGGGCTCACCTCGCCGCTGCTCGAGGTGGACGACGCGCGCTACGCGCAGGTCCCGGCCGAGATGAAGGCCTCGGGCGACTGGATCCTGCCCACGCTCGACGGGACGCCGTACGTCGAGAAGCCGCCGCTCTGGTACTGGACGGCCGCGGCGTCGTACTCGGCCTTCGGCGTCTCCGAGGCGGCGGCGCGCTTCGCGATGCTGCTCCTGGCCGTGCTCGGGATCGCGGGGGTCGGGTGGCTGGGCTCGTGGCTGTACGCGCCGGACATCGGCCTCGCGGCCGCGGCCGCGACGGCGACGGCGTCGCTGTGGATCTTCCTCACGCACAACATGACCGTCGACATGCCGGTCAGCGTCTTCTTCCTGTGGACGACGGCGCTGATCCTGCGGACGATGGCCCGCCCCGAGGACGCGCGCTGGTCCGCGCCGGCCGCGTGGCTGGCCTGCGCGCTGACGTTCCTGAGCAAGGGCTTGATCGCGCTCCTCCTGCCCGCGTGCTGGGTCGTCGGCTTGTCCATCCTCTTCCCGAGGCTGCGCCGCGGGGCGCGCAAGCTCGTCCTGTCGCCCGTGGGGATCGTCCTCGCCTGCGCCGTCGCCGCGCCGTGGTTCATCGCCATGCAGAAGCGCCGCCCGGACTTCTATCACGTCTTCTTCTACGAGCAGCACTTCCAGCGCTACCTGACCGCGAAGTACAACCGCGGCGCGCCGTGGTGGTTCTATCTTGCCGTCCTGCCCGCAGGTCTCCTTCCCTGGACGGCGCCGTTCCTGGCCGCGATGTGGCGCGCCGTGAAGAAGCCGTTCGGCGACGCCGACTTCCGCGGACCGGCGTTGTCCGCCTGGGTGCTCGGCGTGGCGACGTTTTTCTCGACCTCGCACTCCAAGCTCGCGACGTTCGTCCTGCCCGTGTTCCCGCACGCCTGCCTGCTCGCGATCGCGGCGATCGCCGACGGCCTGCCCGCCTGGGCGACGCGGCTTCAGCGCGCGCTCGCGGGGATCCTGGCGGCGACCGCGGCCGCGGCGGCCGTCGCACTCGGCGCCGGCCTCCTGCCGTCGAAGCTCTGGCCGCCGCCGGGCCTGCCGGCGGCATCGGTCCAGCCGCTCGGCGTCCTCGCGGTGCTGCTCGTCGCCGTTTTCGCGGCGGCTCTCTGGATCGCCCCATCGACGAAGCGTCCCGCGGCCGTGCTGGCGGGGGGAGGCGCCCTCGCGGGCGTCCTGCTGTTCGTCGGGCTTCGCTTCGCCGCGCCGCTCGTGAGCGCCAAGGACGTCGGCCTCGTCGTGCGCGACGAGGCTCATGCCGAGGATCAGGTCTGGACGTACGGGACCTACCTGCACGGCCTGCCGTTCTACGCGAACCGCCTCGTCGACAAGATCGTGCTGTTCACCGGCGAGTTCCACTACGCCAAGCGCGACCCGGCCTACGACGCGCGCTTCGGCGACGACGGCGACATCGAGAGACTGCCGCGCGCGGGAGGACGGACCTTCGTCGTGCTCCATACCGGCGAGCGCCCGCATTTCGTCGACGTCATCGGCGGCGGCGCCAAGTCCATCGAGTCGTGGCGCCAGTTCGGACCGTGGTCGCTGGCCGTCGTCAAGCCGCGCTGAACTCCGAAGTTCTCTAGCCGAATAACCCCGGCGAGTTATCCACCGACTTGGCCCGGGCCAAGCTTGTGGATAACTTCCCTTCTCCCAAGATTCGACGGCGCTCGGCGTCGTTGTGCGATCGACAAAGCAGCCGGAGATTGTCAACCGTGTCCGGACCTCCCAACGCGCGCGGAATGCGGTGATCGAGCTCCAACAACTTCCGCGTTTCGCAACGAATCCCTCTGGGGCCGACATACACGCAACGGCCGCCGTCTCTCGCCCACACTGCTCGGCGGACTTCCGCCGGAAGCGAGGAAGCGCCCTTGGCAGGACCAAGTTTTCCAAGGGCCAGAGACGTTTGGGGATCATGTCGCTCGAGATACTCCCGGACGACCTCCAAAAGAACATGATCCAACTCTCCGAAGGGGAACTTGTGGGACAGAAGATCTCGCGCGCGATCGATCGCTTCACGCAATGCCCGCGACCCCTGGAATTTGAATTCGACCCGCATCGTTGCGGCGGATTCGGCCGTAGAATCCGTCTCCGGGATCTGGACCGATATCACGCGGATTCGATCGCGCTGCGGACTTTCCGGAATCAGGGGGGCCAACATCTCCTCAAGTTCTCGTTTGCTTTTTCCCTCTGCGCGAGCAATGATCTCAGGAGCGCCGGTGCGGTCGACGTGCGGAGCGATTTTCGAGACGGCGCTCAATGAGAGAAGCCCGTCCTGCATAGCGGACAACAACTCCGGCCGACTCGTCGCCGCCCTTGCCGCATGGATCCGACGGTAAGATTCATCCTCGCTCAGCTTCAGCCGCCGTACGCAATAATCGAAAGTCGACGAGTAGCCTCGTTTGACAGGAACGTTTCGGCGATCGGCCTCGCCCAGCCACGCGAGGAAATCGGAGAGGCGCTCACGCTCGGCCTCGACGAAACGTTCGAGGCGCGCCAGAAGTTCGTCGTCGGTCAGGCTTTGGGCGATATCCACCCTCTGTATACGTTTGAGGGGGCCGATTTGTTCCCGAAGAGGCCGCCGACTACGGCCCTTCGCGGCGGACCAAAGTATTGCGGCGGTCCTTCGCCGCCGCGACGACGCGCCAGCGCTTGTTGCCGGCGACGAGCTGGAAGGGCGTCGGGCGGAACACGTCGAGCATCGCGGAGCGGAACAGCTCGACGTCGCCGCTGGCCGCGGCCAGGTCCGAGACCGTCGCGGCGTACGTGCCGTTCTGCTCGTGGTACTTCTCCTCGATCTGCCCGATCACGGTGAGGCCGTTCTCGGCGCGGACGATCGCCGCGAGGTCCTCCTTCGTCGGCCTCAGCACGTTGGTCCAATACTGGAGGACGAAGAGGCCGACCGCGCACAGCGCGGCGGTCAGGAAAGCCAGCGCGCCGTCGGAGCGGCGCGGCCCGGCCTCGACGACGAAAGTGCCCGACAGCAGGTCGTGGAGAGTCCGCGTCCGCGGCGTGAACAGCGCGAGGACGAAGCCGAAGTTGGCCAGCGGCGTGCTCAGCACCCAGCCCAGCGCGCGCGCGAGCGAGCGGCCCAAGCCCGGGAACGAGCCGTCGGCGGTCACGACCGCGAGGCCGAGGAGCTTCTTGCCCGGCGTCCCTCCCGCGAGGTTGCCGGCGAGCTGCCACAGGACGGCCAGGCCGAACCAAGCCGCGCCCGCCCCGATCATGAGCCTGTCCGTGATCGGGCGGGACAGCGGCCCGCCCCAGACGAAGACCGTCCCGGCGGCGCCGGCCGCGAAGGGGATCGTGTCTATGAGGTAAGCGACGAGGCGGTCGCTGAAGCGTCCGGGCCGCAGCTCCAGCGTTTCGTCCATGGCCCCCAGTATAGGAGGAAGACCTTGAAAGATCAAGCTTTTGGGGCAATCCTACGTAGGCCCTTCGGGCCTGCGGCCGAACTCCCTTCGGCCCAGGTGGGGTTTTTCGAAGATCGCTATACTCGTCAGATGAAGATCAAGGACAAGGCCCTGCGCGCGACCTCGCTCATCCTCAGCTTCGCCCTCGTCCAGCTCTCCTTTGGACCCGAGGCGATCGCGCAGGTCGTCCAGGTCACCGCCGTCCCCGCCCCGGTCGGCGGCGTTTCCGGCGCCGCCGGCTCCGCGAGCAACGCGGCCGCCCCGGCCAACGCGATGGCCCTGCAGATGCCGGCCGGCTCCCTCACCGGCTCTCCGATCGCCGCGATCCCGTCCGCGTTCATGGCCGCGCCGCAGGCGGCCATGTCGCTCCCGATCTCCGCGATCTCCAACGCCTCGATCCACGCGGCCGCCGCGGCTCCCGCTCTCTCGCCCGCCGCGCATGCCGCCGCGTCGGCGGCCCCGACCTCCGCCCGCTCCGCGGCGCCGGCCCTGGCCGCGACGCCCGCCGCGTCGACGCCGGCGAAGGGCGACGAGTCCGCGAACGCTTCGGCGCAGGCCCCGGCCGCGGCCCCCGCCGTCTCCGGAGCCTCCGAGAAGCTCGAGTCCGGCCCACGCACGGCCGGCATCGGCGCGCGCATGTCGCGCCGCGTCGCCGAGCTCAAGAATTTCCTCTCCGGCCGCCGCGACGCGGGAGCGATGCCCGCCGCGTCCAGCGAGTCCGCGTCCGTTTCCGCCGCCGTCAACGCGGGCGCCCTGCGCTCCAGCGGCCTCGCCGCCGCCTCGAAGTCCTCCGGCGACAAGGTCTCGCAGTCCGGCGGGGACAACGCGCCGCCCGCGCCGGCGGCTCCGGCTTCGCCGGAGCCGTCCAAAAAGTCGAAGGCCGCGTGGTTCGGCCTCGGGGCCGCCGGCATCTCGATCATCGCGTACGCGCTCACCATGCAGGTCGGCCTCGAGGCCCAGGGCGTCGCGATGCCGCAGCTCACCCAGAACGCGTTCAAGGACTTCACGCTCCTCCCGCTCGTCACCGTCTTCGCCTCCATCGGCAGCATGATCGGCCAGCCGATGTCCAAGTTCTTCACGGAGAAGTTCGGCCTCGCCAAGACCTTCTACGCCGCCCACGCCCTGCGCGCGCTCTCGCTGGGCGCCATGGTCGTCCTGTTCGGCACGGGCATGATGTCGATGCCGCTGATGATGGCGTTCTACTTCATGAACGGCATCGTGACCGGCGTCGCGGCCACCGCCGAGGGCACGCTGAAGAAGCTGATCCTGACGGAGAAGGGCGTCACGATGCAGAGCTTCCGCACGTGGTGGCAGCTGCTCGCGGAATCCCTGGCCGTCCCCGCGCCGATCATCTTCGGCGGGCTGGTCGCCACGCTCGGCGTCATGGGCGCCCCGCTGGTCACCGCGGTGTACCCGGTCACCATCTTGTTGGGCCTGATCCTGGCCTACATCCTGCACGTCTATCCGCTCAAGGACGTGAAGAAGGCGTCCGCGCAGGCCGCGGCCCAGGCGAAGGAAGCGGCACCGGCGCCCGAGACGGCGCCGGCGGCCGATCCGGCCGCCGCCGCTGCCGCAGCCGCGGCCGCCCCGGCGTCCGCTCCGGCCGCGAAGACCGGAGTCTGGACCGCCATCAAGTCCGCCGCCAAGAAGATCTTCAGCAACATGGAAGAGGGCAAGAACTTCGTCATGAGCATCCCGTACCTGAAGTACTCGCTCATGGGCGCCGTCGCCTTCGACCTGTTCAACATCCTGATCTACCGCCTCATCGCGCCCGGCTACGGCAAGATGACGGGCGGCGAGGCGGGGCTTTCCGCGGTGCAAGGCAACATCGTCGGCATGTTCAGCCTCGGCGGCCTGCTCTTGTCGGTCGTGTTCATCACGATGGAATCGATGGCCAAGAAGAAGGCCGCGAAGAGCCCGCTGACCCCCGAGGCCGCCGCGGCCGCCGAGCGCTCCTCGATGCTGCGCTGGTTCATGGTCGGCATCCCCGCGCTCGCGCTGCTCGGCACCATGGCGCTGCACATCGCGCTGCCTTTCGCGCCGCTGGTGCTCCTGGGCACGAACTGGATGCCGAGCTCCGTGCTCGCCGCGGCGCTGGTCCCCTTCGGGTTCTTCCAGGTGGCCGCCTCGATCAAGATGAACTCCTACTTCCAGGAGAAGCTGCCGCAGGACGCGGGCAAGGTGCAGAAGGCGCTCGCCTTCTCGGGCTCGGTCATGACGGCGCTGTCCATCCTGACGATCCTCGCGATGCGCCCGCTGTTCACCGCGGTCAGCGTCTTCAATCCGTTCCCGTGGCTGGCCATGGCCCTGCTGCCGATCGGCGTGGGCCTGTTCTTCCTGCGCCGCAAGCTGGCCTCCGCGACGACGCCGGAGGCGATGGCGGCCGCCGACGCGGAGCTGGCGGCGCACGAGGCGGACCCGAACGCCGCTCCCAAGGCGACCGGCGGCTACGTCGGCCTGATCCTGGGCATCGTCGCGGCGGCGGTCGTCATCACGGCCCTGCCCATGATCCCGGGCGTCGGAGCCGCGCTGGCCGCGCTGAGCGTGCTGATGCGCTTCGGCGTGAACCTCGGCCTGACGCTGCTGATCCCGGTCGCCGGCTACCTGATCGGCCGCGCGCGCGGCCACAAAGCCCCGGCCAAGAACGGCTCCAAGTAGGTCCTAGGGCCCAGGTCGCCCTGGGTCCTAGGGCACTTTTTTCCCTAGGCCTCCCGGCTATAGTAGTTGGGTCGTTCGTTCCGCACCCAACCCCTAAAATCCCGTGGAGGCACCGATGTCGATGTTCCGCCGAATTCCGGCCTCGCTCCTGATCATCACGATCACCGTCCCGGCCTGGTCGCAGTTTCACCCGGACGAACTGAAGGCCGCGCAGAAGGACCCCAAGATGTACACGCTGGACGAGTCGTCGATCCGCATCTCCAAGGTCGGGCCGACCGTCTCGCCGTCGGACATCCCGTCGCCCGGAGGCGGCGGGGGGGTCGGCGACGCGCTCCCGGTCCTCGACCAGATGATCAACATCGGCCAGAAGGTCTGGAAGATCATCGCCGACAACAAGCCGGTCGTCGACGTGAAGACCCAGTACGCGACGGCCCTGCCGAAGGGCTCGACCGGCTGGCAGGACATCGGCGGGTGGCATCCTCCGGTGGGCACCATCTACGAGCTGAGCGCCAAGAACGCCTACGGCATGCAGATGATCCACCTGCGCTACCAGGTCCTGCGCACGTACGGAGGCTCGTACCAGGGGAAGGGGCGGTATCTCACCGCGGTCACCGTCGAGCCTCTGCTCGTCGAGGTCGGGTGGGGCTACCACTTCTCGATGGACGCCGCGGTGCCCGACACGAGCATCGTCAACGTCGGCACCTCGGCGGACCCCGTCGCGGGCATGATGGCCACGCTGAATTGGCGCATCTCGACCGTGATCAAGGACTCGTCGGGCCAGGGTCTTTACTTCCTGCAGGGCGACGGCGCCTACAAGGAAGTCGGCGGGCCGTTCGGCAGCGAGTCCCTGAACAAGGCCAAGTCGGCGGTCGCCGCGGCCGCGGAGAAGGCGCCGGCCTTCAATTAGTCCCGCCGCGACCGGAAAGGGCCGCCCCGGCGCTCGCGCCGGGGCGGCTTCTTTCCGTCTAGCGGAACTCGACGATCCGCCACTCCAGCCGCGAGGGCTTCTCGATCGCGTCGACCGGCGAGCCGTCCTTGAATATCTCGAGACGCCCCGCGACGAGAGCCAGCTCGTCGCCCGCCGCCAGCGCCCGGGCGATGCGCGCGAACAGCGCCGAGTCCCCGGGCCGCGCGAAGCGCGTCGAGTCGATCAAACCGGAAAGCCCGACGTCGAAATAGCGCTCGCGGTAGCGCACTCGGCCGCCGTCGCGCCGGCCGCGCAGCGAGACGCCGATGCCGCCGATGTCCGTCGAGAACGCCGGAGCGCGGCCCAGCGCCCGGATGATCTCGCCCAGCCGGGCGTCGACGCGGTCGATCGCGATAAGGAGCTCGCGCGCCGCCGCCAAGGTCGCGGCGCAGTCCGGGGCGCACGGCAGGTGCTTGACCAGATGGAAGGGAGTCGTCCTCAGGAACAGATTCGTCTCGAACGGCGCGGGGGACTCCGTCCAGAACCCGGCAAGACGGTCGAACGGACGGTCGGGCCGCGGCGCGCGCGAGCAGCAGCCCGGATATCCGAACAGCGCCCCGAAAGCCTCGCCGGACTCCGGAATCTCCACAGGCTCCCGCGAGATGACGATCCGGCCCCCGTGCTCCGACTCGTAGGAGCTCCAGCGCAGCCCGGCGCGCGCGCAGAAGTCGGCGATCGACGCGCGCGCGGCTTCCGCGTCCGGTCCGACGGACAGCTGCAGCGCGGGCCGCAGGCCGCAATGGATGGCGATGAGCTCGGGGACGTAGGGGAAGAGCAGCTTGTACTTGCGCGCGTATTCCTGATGGAACGCGTCGAATGAAGGGTCCGAAGGCGGCCGCATGGCGACATCTTACCCAAATCGGCGCGCGGGCCGGTACGGAAACCGCCCGCCGAGGGTGGACAGGACCGCGGGGAAGCGCTACCATAGGACGGATGAAGGTCGAAAAGATCAAGCAATTCAGCGTGTTCATGCCCAACAAGCCCGGCGCGCTCAGCCGCCTCGTGTCCTTGTTCGCGGAGAAGCGCGTCAACATCCTCGGCATCGCCTCCGAGGTCAGCGCCGAGTCGGGCCTGGTGCGCATCGCCCTGGCCAACGACTCCGACGCGTCCTCGATCCTGTCGCGGGCCGGCTTCTCCAGCGTCGAGACCCACATCCTCTCGATCGAGCTCGACGACCAGCCGGGCCAGCTGCTGCGCGTCTCCGACGCGCTCGCCGAGGGCAAGATCAACATCACCACCGTGTACGGGACGTCGAGCCCCGGCGCGTCGACCTCGCGCATCCTGATCGCGGTGCAGAACACGGACAAGGCGCTCGAGCTGCTCGAGGCCATGGCGCTGGCCTCGGGAAAGAAGACGGGGAGCTGACCCGCATGTGCCGCCTTTTCGCGCAGGTCTCGACGAAGCCCGAGAGCGCGCGGGACCTGCTCGTCGACGCGGAGTTCTCCCTGCTGCGCCAGGCCGACGGCGATCCCAAGAACCCGCAGAAGGACGGCTGGGGGGTGGCGTGGTTCGGCGCCGACGGCCGCCCGCGCGTGACCAAGAGCGGCCGCTCCGCCGCGGTCGAGCGCGAGGCGTTCGCGCGCGCCGCGGACGAGGCCAAGTCCCCGGTCGTCCTCGGGCACTTGCGCGCCGCGTCGAACCCCAACGTCAACGAGGCCTACGCGCATCCCTTCGAGGACGAGGGCTGGGTGTTCATGCACAACGGGACCCTGACGATCTCGAAGGAGGTCGCCGCCGAGCTCGGCCCGCGCCGCGCGCGGCTCAAGACCGACTCCGATTCCGAGATCTATTTCCAGCAGTTCTTAAAGCATCTCGCCGCCGAAGGCGGCGAGCCCTCGCGCGCGTTCGAGGCCTGCGTCGCCGAGGACTGGCGGCTCTGGCGGGACTGCCGCGGACGCTATCCCGAGGCGGCCACCCCGTACACGGCGCTCAACGCCATCGCCTCCGACGGCCGCGGCATCCACGCGCTGTGCCACGCCTCCCGCCGCGGCATGGCCGAATGCGCCATCTTCACCCCGGGCCAGCCGTGGGGCGTGATGAGCTTCGCCGCGCGCGGCGGGCGCTTCGTGCTGTCCAGCGAGGGGGAGGACGGCGGCGAGTGGACCCGCCTGTCCCCGCCCGAGACGATCTCAGCCGTACCGACGGGCTCCCGCGTCGAGGTGCGCCGCCGCGCCTTGACGCTGACGAGCCCGCTCGGACCCGTCCCGGAGGTCTCGCGCTCATGAAATTCCTCGCGGTCATCGCTCTCGCCGCCGCCCTCGGCGTCATGCTCTACCAGCGCGGGCTCTTCTCGCCGCCGCCGCCTCCGCCGCCGCCTCCGCCGCCGCCGCCGGCGATCCTGGCCCAGCCCGCTCCGGTCATCAGCGACGAGGAGCTGCAGAAGGTGCTGAAGTCGGCCCAGGACCCCGAGCCCTCCGTGCGCTGGGAGGCCGTGGTCTTCCTCGACAAGGTCAAGTCGCCGCGCGCCATGCCGCTCATGCAGGACATGCTCCAGCACGACATGGAGCCGACCGTCAAGGTCAAGATCATCAACCTCCTCAGCGACCGCCGCGGTCCCGAGGTGATGGCCGCCCTCGTCGGCGCGATGAAGGACCAGGAGACCGACGTCCGCATGGCCGCCCTGCAGGCCTTGGAGAAGATCGGGGACTTCTCGGTCGCCTCCGCCATCGCCGACGGGCCGATCCGCGACCAGGAGGAGTCCGTCCGCCTGCAGGCCATGAAGACGCTGAACAGCCTGCAGGACAAGAAGCAGCGGGAGATCGACGAGGCCCAGAAGCGCTGGGAGGCCGACAAGGCCGCCGCCGCCGCCGCGGCCGCCGCCGCGAAAAAATAACCTATGTCCAAGCTGTTCGCCTTGCTCGTCTTTCTCGCCGCCGGGGGCTTCCTGGCGTACCAGTACCGGAAGCCGGCCCTTCCGCCGCCCCTGCCGGCCGAGCCGCCCGCGTCGGCTCAGCCCCACGACCCCGGCCCCGCTTTCTCCGAGGCCGAGGTCGACAAGGTGCGCCAGTCGCTGCAGGACGGGGACCCGACCGTGCGCTGGGCCGCGGTCCAGCTGCTCTACAACATCCACGACCCCCAGCTCGGTCCTCTCCTCGAGAAGATGATCGCCGACGACCCGGACCCCGACCTGCGCATCAAGCTCGTCGGCCTGATGAAGGGGCGCGAGGACCTCGTGCGCCTGGGCGGCCTGGTCAAGGGCCTGCGCGACGTCGACAAGAACGTGCGCATCGCCTCCCTGCAGGCGCTCGGGGACATCGGCGACCCGTCCGTCGTCACCTGGGTGACGGCCCTGCTCAAGGACCCCGAGCCCGACGTCAAGATCGCCGCGCTGCAGACGCTGGGCCGCTTCCAGGACAAGCGGCGGCAGGAATTCGAGGCCCTGTCGGAGAAGCTCAAGAAGGACTACGAGGAGGCCCTGAGGCACGCCGCGGCGCGCCGCTGGGGGTTCGAACTTTTTTCGCGCCGCAACGTAAAAAAAGAGGACGCATCAGCGTCATCCGTTGCTGACAAAAGAGACGGCCCGGACGCCCGGTGAAATGATAACCTCGCCCGAAGGCCGCATAGGAGGCTTCACCGAGTCATGGAAACGAGCGGAATCAAGGAGCTCAACCGCAAGGTCGGAGAGGAGAGTCTCTTCGTCGCCGAGCTGAAGCGCGAGATCGGAAAAGTCATCGTCGGGCAGGACGAGACCCTCGACCGCATCCTCGTCGCCCTCATCGCCGGCGGCCACGTCCTGCTCGAGGGCGTGCCCGGCTTGGCGAAGACGATGATCATCAAGACGCTGGCGTCGTGCGTCTCCGCCAGCTTCTCCCGCATCCAGTTCACCCCGGACCTGCTGCCCGCCGACCTGACCGGAACGCTGATCCTGGACCCCAAGAGCGGGGACTTCAAGCCGCGCCTCGGCCCGCTGTTCGCCAATCTCCTGCTCGCCGACGAGATCAACCGCGCCCCGGCCAAGGTGCAGAGCGCGCTGCTCGAGGCCATGCAGGAGCACCAGGTCACGATCGGCCCCGCCACGCACCGGCTCCCCGACCCCTTCCTCGTGCTCGCCACGCAGAACCCGATCGAGCAGGAGGGCACGTACCCGCTGCCCGAGGCCCAGGTCGACCGCTTCATGCTCAAGATCCGCCTCGGCTACCCGTCGAAGGCGGAGGAGAAGTCCATCCTCGAGCGCATGTCGGGCGAGGCGCCGCCCGAGCCCGCGAAGGTGACGACGCCCGCCCAGCTCCTGCGCGCCCGACACGTCGCCTCGGGGCTCTACCTCGACGAGAAGATCAAGGACTACATCGTCGAGCTCGTCTACGCGACGCGCGAGCCCGAGAAGCACAAGCTCGGCGCGCACAAGCACCTGATCGCCTACGGCGCCAGCCCGCGCGCGACCATCGCGCTGGCCCAGGCCGCGAAGGCCTACGCCTTCATGAACGCCCGCGGCTACGTCACGCCCGAGGACGTCAAGGCGATCGGCCCCGACGTCCTGCGCCACCGCGTCCTCGTCAGCTACGAGGCCGAGGCCGAGAACGTGGACAGCGACCAGGTCGTCCGCGCCCTCTTCGAGGCCGTCGAGGTCCCCTAGGAGAAGGGGTCAGGCTTTGACTTTTGACTTATTCGCGAATAAGTCAAAAGTCAAAGCCTGACCCCCAACTAAGATGCTGCCTCAAGAGATACTCGCGCAGGTCCGGCGCCTGGAGATCGTCACCGGGAAGCTCGTCGCGGAGAGCTTCTCGGGGGACTATCTCAGCGTGTTCAAGGGCCGCGGCATGGAGTTCGCCGACGTGCGCGAGTACACGCCGGGCGACGACCCGCGCGACATCGACCGCAACGTCTCGGCGCGCCACGGCAAGCCGTTCGTGCGCCGCTACGTCGAGGAGCGCGAGCTGACCGTCTTGGTCGCTGTGGATCTCTCCGGCTCACAAGCATTCGGCACGGCAGAACGTCTCAAACGCGACGCCGCGGTGGAGGTCGGCGCCATCCTCGCCTTCGCCGCGCTGCAGAACAACGACAAGGTCGGCCTGGCGCTGTTCGCCGAGGACATCGAGCGCTTCGTCCCGCCGCGCAAGGGAAGGCGGCACGCGCTCGCGATCGTGCGCGAGATCCTCGCCTACGAGCCCAAGCGCCGCGGGACCGGGCTGAAGGCCGTGCTCGAGCGGCTCGCGCGCATGCTCAAGCGCCGCTGCATCCTCGTGCTCGTCTCGGACTTCCGCGACCGCGGCTACGAGCGGGCGCTGAAGCTCTGCGCCCTCAAGCACGACGTCGTGCCCGTCATCGTCGAGGACCCGCGCGAGGCCCGCCTGCCCGAGGCGCCGGCCGTCGTCGAGGTCTTCGACCCCGAGACGGGCGCGCGGACCGCGCTCGACCTGCGCGGCGGCGCCGCCGCGGCGCGCGAGGAGATCGAGCGCCGCGCGGAGCTGGCCCGGACGTTCCGCTCCTGCGGCCTCGAGGCCGTCGACGTGTCGACCGACCGCGCCACGATCGAGCCGCTCGTGGCCTTCTTCCGCCGCCGCGCGGGCCGGAGGCGGCGTTGATCGTCATCCTCGCCTTGCTGCTGGCCGGAAACGGGGCCGCGGCGAACGCGGCCGCTCCGGCCGCTGCCGCAAACGTCTCTTGGTCCGTCTCGGCGGACACGTCCGCCCTCACCGGCTCCGAGACGCGCATCGTCTATCGTCCCTCCGTCGAACCCATCGGGGCGCGTCTCGAGCCCGACGTCCTCGCCTCGGGAACCACGTCCTTCGCCGTGGTCAAGGCCGAGGCTCAGAAGGACGGCTCGTGGGCCTGGACCGTGCTCCCGCTCGACGAGGGGAAGCTCTCGTTCGTTTCCCGCTGGAAGCTCGACGGCCAGGCCGCCGCCGCGCCGCCCGTGGAGCTCGCCGCGCGAGCCCCGGCGGTCCCCAAGGACGCGGACATCGACGACATCAAGGGTCCGCTCGCCGCGAGCCGCGCGTGGTGGCCGTGGCTGCTCGCCGCGGCGCTCGGCGCGCTCGCGTGGGAGGCCTGGCGCCGCTGGCGCGCGAGGCCCGCGCCCGAGGGCCCCGCCGCGCCGACCGAGCCGCCCTTGCCTCCGGAGCAAGCGGCGCAACGAGCGCTCGAGGCCCTCGCGGCCGAAGGCCTCTGGGAACGCGGCGAGCACGCCGCCTACTACCTCCGGCTCACTGAGATCCTCCGGATCTATCTAGAAGCGCGCTTCGGCGCGCCTGCCACCGCCATGACGAGCGTCGAGGTCGCGCGCTTAGTGAAGTCCCGGCTGCCGGACCTCAAGGCGTCGGCCGTCGTCCGCGAACTGCTCAACCGCGCCGACTTGGTCAAGTTCGCGCGCATCAAGCCGGACGCGGAGGACGGGCCGCGCGACGCGGCCTCGGTCCTCGACCTCGTCCGCGCCACCGCGCCGCGGGCCCCCGCTCCGGCGAAGGAGGCCGTCTCTTGAGGTTCGCGCACCCGTGGGCCCTGCTGCTCGCGCCGCTGGCGTGGGCCGTCGCGGCCGCCGCGTGGCGCTTCGGCCGCTCCGCGGCGCTCGGCTACCCCGCGGCGGAGCGGACGCGCTCCCTGCCGCCGCCGCCGCGCGCGCGCCTGGCGCGCGCCGTCCCGCTCGCGCTGCCGGCCGCGGCGCTGACCTTGGCCGCCGCGGCGCTCGCGCGCCCGCAGTCGGTCAAGGCGCTGCCGTCCGACGACGCGCACGGCGTGGACATCGTCCTGGCGGTGGACTCTTCGCTGTCGATGAGCGCCAACGACCTCGCGCCCTCGCGCCTCGGCGCCGCGAAGGCGATCGCCAAGGACTTCATCAAGGGCCGCGTCAGCGACCGCATCGGCCTCGTGACTTTCGGCGGCGCGCCGCTCTTGATGTGCCCGCCGACGACGGACTACGACGCGCTGCGCGAGCGCCTCGACGACCTGGCGCCGGGCCTCACGAAGTCGGACGGCACCGCGATCGGCGACGGCCTCATCGCCGCGGCGCGCCGCCTCAAGGACGCGACGGCCAAGAGCAAGGTCATCGTCCTGCTCACCGACGGCCGCAGCAACACCGGCGCCGTCGACCCGATCACCGCGGCGAAAGCCGTCGCGGCCTTCGGCATCAAGGTGTACGCGATCGGCACGGCGGGACGCGGCCCCGCGACGATGACCGTCGACGACCCCCGGCAGGGGCGCGTGACCGTGCAGATCGACGACGACCTGGACGACGAGCTGCTGGCGCGGATCGCGAGCATGACGGGCGGCAAGTCCTACCGGGCGCAGACGAGCGGCGAGCTCGCCAAGGTCTTCGCCGAGATCGACCGCCTGGAGAAGAGCGACATCAAGCGCCCGCCCGTCGTCGCGGTCGCGGACCTGCATCCGCCGCTGCTCGTCCTCGCGCTGGCCCTCCTGCTCGCCGAGTCGGCGCTGTCGGCGACCGCGCTGCTGAGGTGGCCCTGATGTTCCGCTCGCCCTGGTGGCTCGCCGCCGCGGTCCCGATCCTCGCGGCCGCTTGGGGCCTGCTCGCCTGGGGCGCGGCGCGGCGCCGCCGCGTCGGCGCGGCGCTGGGCCGCGAGACGTCCTTGTCGCGCTCGACCGAGGACGCGGGAGCCCGCCGCTCCTGGGCCTGCGCGCTGCGCCTGGGCGCCGTCGCCGCGATCCTGCTCGCGCTCGCCGGGCCGCAGTGGGGGATCGACCTCGTCGAGACTCGCGGCGCGGCCCGGCAGGTCGTCGTGGCCGTGGACGTCTCGCTGTCGATGCAGACTCCCGACGTATCGCCGAGCCGGCTCGAGCGGGCGAAAGCCTCGCTGTCCCTGCTCCTCGATCAGCTCAAGGGGGACCGCGTCGGCGTCGTCGCCTTCGCCGGCGACGCGCAGGTGATCTGCCCTCTGACCTCGGACGTCGACGCGGCCAAGGAGCTCCTCGGCGCGCTGGAGGTCGGCGCCGTCCCGACGCCGGGGACGTCGATCGGCGGCGCGCTGCGCCTGGCGACCGCCATGATCGGCCGCTACCCCGGCTCCAAGTCGGTCGTCCTGCTGACCGACGGCGAGGATCACAAGTCCGACCCGCTGGGCGCCGCGCAGGAGGCCGCCGCCTCCGGCGTGCGCGTGTTCACCGTCGGCATCGGCTCCCCGGAGGGCGAGCCCATCCCGCTCGAGGGCGGCGGCTACAAGAAGGACCTCCACGGGACCACCGTGGTCAGCCGCCTCGGCGAGGGGACCCTGGAGACGATCGCGAAGACGGCCGGCGGCGCTTATTTCCGCTCGAGCCCGGGCGAGGACGAGATCACCGACATCGCGGCCCGGATCAAGGAGGGGGAAGGCGCGAAGGGCCTCACCGGCACGGCCGCGCGCTGGCGCGACCGCTACGCTTGGCCGCTCGGCGCCGCCTTCCTGCTCCTGCTGATCGAGCTGGGCCTCGGGTTCGCGCCGGTCCGCCGCGCGCCCAAGCCCGCCTCCCCCGCATCGTCGAAACCGGCCGCGGCCGCGGTTTCCGTCTCGGCCGCCGCGCTCTTGCTGTTCTGCGGCAGCGCGCTTTTGCTGTTCTGCGGCGCCGCGGGCGCCGCGACGTTCGAGGGGCGCCTGCGCGACGCGAACAAGACGTACGCGGACAAGGACTACGAGTCCGCCCTCGAGCAGTACGGCGACGCGTCCGGGCAGCGCCCCAACGATCCGCGCCCCGTGTTCAACGCGGGCGACGCGCTGTACCGGCTCGACCGGGCGACGGACGCCGCCGGCGCCTTCGGCTCGATCGCCGTGAGACGCGAGGCTCCCGCCGCGCTGCGCGCCGCCGCGCTGTACAACCTCGGCAACTCGCGGTATCAGCTCGGCGACTACGCGGGAGCCGCGGAGGCCTACCGCGGGGCGCTGTCGCTGTCTCCCGGGGACGCGGACGCGCGGCGCAACCTCGTCATCGCGCTCAACCGCAAGAAGAACCCGCCTCCGCCCAAGAAGAAGAACGGCCCCAATCAGCAGGACAAGAACAACCCTCCTCCTCCCGATCAGCAGAAGGACAAGAACCAGGGCGGCGGGGGAGGCGGCGCCGGCCCGACGAAGACCCGGCCGCAGGACACGCTGACGAAGGACGACGCGGAGCGCGTGATGCGCGCGGTGGCCGAGCGCGAGAAGGCGGAGCGCAAGCAGGCGCCGCCCGAGGCGGCCTACGGCCGCAAGCCGCCGCCGCCGAAGCCGCCGACCGAGGAGGATTGGTGAGAGCTCTTTTCCCGCCGGCCGTCCTGTGCGCCGCCGCGTTGGCCGCGGCGGCCGCCCCGGCCGCGGCCGCCGTCCAGATCTCCGCCGAGCTCAGCCGGCCGCAGGTCGTCATGGGCGACCAGCTCTCGCTCGCGGTCACCGTGGAGGGCGACCAAGCGTCCCTGCCGTCGCCGAAGCTGCCCCCGCTCGACGCCTTCAGCGTCTACGACTCCGGCCGCAGCCAGAGCCTGAACTTCGTCAACGGGAAGGTCTCGTCCAGCGTCGTCTACACCTACGTCCTCTCTCCGCGCCAGCCCGGCAAGTTCAAGATCCCGCCGATCACGGCCGACGGCGCGGCCGCTCCGACGGCGCCGCTCGACGTCGAGGTCCTGACGCCCGGCTCGCGCGCCTCCGCCGCGCCCGGACCCGCCCAGGGAGCGGCCCCGCCGGGAACGGGACCCGCGCCGGGCGCGCCCGCGCCGCGAGCCGCGCGCGCGCGCTCCGGCGCGCCCGCGGACGTGTTCGTCACGGCCTCGGTCGACCGCCCCCGCGCGTACGTCAACCAGCAGGTGACGCTCACCGTGCGCTTCTTGAACGCCGTGCAGCTGCTCGGCGACCTGCGCTACGACGCCCCGGAGACGACCGGCTTCCTCGCCGAGGAGCTGCCGCCCGTGCGCAACGGCATGACCCAGATCGACGGGAGGGCGTACCAGTTCTCGGAGATCAAGGTGGCGCTGTTCCCGATCCAATCCGGGAAGCTGACCATCGGTCCCGCCGTCATCCACTGCCAGATCGCGCGCATGGGCGCCGACGCGGGACAGGATTTCTTCGACCGCTTCTTCGCGATGGCCGCGCCGCAGCCCGTCACGCTGAACTCCGAGCCGGTGACGATCCAGGTCGATCCGCTTCCTCCCGGCAAGCCCGAGGGCTTCACCGGCGTCGTCGGCCGCCTGACCGCCAAAGCCTCGGCCGACCGCGTCGACGTGAAGGCCGGCGAGGCGGTCACCCTCTCGGTCGCCGTCTCCGGCACGGGAAACCTGAAGTCGCTCCCCGAGCCGAGGCTGCCCGACGTCCCGTCCCTGCGCTTCTTCACGACCGAAAGCTCGTCCTCGATCGACAAGGCCAACGACCGCGTCGGGGGGAGCAAGACCTTCCGCACCGTCGCCGTGCCGCGCGTCTCGGGCGCGATCCGCGTGCCGCCCTTCTCGTTCCCCTACTTCGACCCCGAGCGCAAGGCGTACGCGCGCGCGGAGACCGCGCCGATCGACCTGCGCGTCGCTCCCGGCGCCGCCGGCGCCGCGCCGAGCGCGGCCGCGCCGGCGCAGCCCGCCGGCCTGACGGCCATCGCCGACGACATCCGCTACCTCAAGACCGCCGACGCCGCGGGCTCCTCCTCGGCGCTGGCGGCGTTCGCGGACCTCGGCCCTTGGCACGCGATCCCGTTCGCGTTCCTGCTCGCGGCCGCCGCCGTCGCCTGGCGCCGCCGCGCCGACGAGGCCGACCCGCGCGGCCGCCGCCGGCGCGAGGCGCTCGGCCGGGCCGAGGCGCGCCTGGCGTCCGCGGCCGCCCTGCCGGAGAGCGAAGCCGCCAAGGCCGCGGCGCTGGCCGCCGACGCTCTGGCCGGCTACGTCGCCGATCAGCTCGACGCGCCGGCGGCCGGCCTGACGCTGAAGTCGGCCCTCGAGGGGCTCAAGACCCTGCGTCGGCCGCCCGCGGCCGGGACGCTCGAGCGCCTGACCGAGCTGTGGAGGGAGGCCGAGGTCCGCCGGTTCGCGCCCGGAGGAGCGCGCGGCGACGCGGCGCGATTCTCCCATGACGCGTCCTCGCTGCTCAAGAGTCTCGACCAGGAGCTCCGCCGATGATCTCTTCGCTGACGCTCGCGCTCGCGCTGGCGTTCCAGCGTCCGGCCGCCGCGGCGGCGACGGCCGCTCCCGCCGCCGCCGCTCGCGCGCTGTACGACGCGGGCAACTACGCCGACGCCGCCGCGGCCTATGAGAAGCTCGCGGCGGCCGCGCCGCGCAGCGCCGCTCTCCAGTACGACCTCGGCGCCGCGGAGTTCAAGGCGGGCCGCCTGGGCCGCGCGACGGCGAGCTTCGAGCGCGCCTTCGCGCTGAACCCGCGCGACTCGGACATCCGCTTCAATCTCGCCTACACCCTCCGGCGCGCGGGAGAGGACTTCGTGCCGCCCGGGACGCCGCCGGCGCTGTTCTGGATCTTCACCGCGCTGTCGGAGCGCGAGCTGGCGGGCCTGCATTGGCTGGCGGCCTGGACGACGCTGCTGCTCGCGGGCGCGGGCCTGCTGGCGGGGGCGCAGCGGCGCCGGAGCCTCGCGCCTTGGACGGCGGCGGCCGCGGGCGCGTGGGTGGTCTTCGGGCTCTGGTGGGCGGGACTGCGCGCGGCCCTGCCTCCCGACCGGGGCGTGGTCGTGGCTCCGGCCGCCGAGCTGCGCCACGGCCCGGGGCCGAACTTCGGGGTCGCCTTCACGGTGCCGGAGGGACGGCGCGTGCGGGTGCTGGGCGCGTCGGGCCCCTGGCTCGAGGTCGGCGTGCTGAAAGAAGGCGCGCGCGGCTGGATCCAGGCGGACGCGATCGAGAGGTTATAAAAGAAACCCGTAAACCCGCAGGGTTTACGGGTTTCGCGGCTCGACCGGCGTGAGCGGAACGGCCGGCGGCAGCGGAGGGGGAGCCGGGGGCGGGACGGCCGCCTTCTTCTCGACCGCGGCGGTCTTGACCGGGGCGGCCTTCGCTTTCTTCTTCTTCGAGGCCCTGGCCGCTTTCGGCTTCGCGGCGGCCTTCCTCGGGGCCTTCGGCGCGGGCGCCGTCACGGAGACGTCGGCCGCGGCCGGCTTCTCGCCCTCGGGCGAGACGACCTTGATGCTGACCATCCCCTTGTCGTCGCCGCTCTTGCCGTCGTCGCCGCTCTTGCCGTCGCCGCCGCCCTTGTCGCCGCCGCCGTCGTCGCCGCCTTTGCCCATATCGCCGCCGTCGCTCTCGTCGCCGGAGCCCGTGCTCGGACCGGAGTCGGACTTGTCTTCCTCGCCGGGCTTCTCGTCGTCGGAGGGCTTTTGCTCGTCGTCGGGTTTGGCGTCGTCAGGCTTGGAGTCGTCGGGCTTGGAGTCGTCCGAGGGCTTGTCGTCGCCGCCGTCGCCGCCTTGGTTCTCCATGCCCTGCGCGCGGACGGCCGTGCGCAGGACGGGGACGGAGGCGGCGATGAGGAGGACCGGGAGCCAGACGAGCCGGCGCTTCATGCCGCAATGTTAGCAAACGTCCGTTACGGAAATATGGCCGCCCGGACGCCGCCGATCGTTCTTGAAGCAGGGGGCGAGAAGGGGTAAGCTTTGACGATGCGCGAGCTGGTGGTCTACCAAGGCAAGGCCGGGGCGCGGCCCGCGTTCGTGGCGCGGGTGGAGCGCGTGTTCGCGGAGCACTTGTCGAAGCGCGGCCTGCGTCTGACGGGCCAGCGGCGCGCGATCCTCGAGCTCCTGCTGACCTCCGAGCGCCACCTGAGCCAGGAGGAGATCCACCAGACGCTGCGCGCGAAGGGCATCGGCCGGGCGACGGTGTTCCGGACGCTCAAGACGCTGCAGGACTGCGGCCTGGCCGCGCCGGTGGTCGGCCGCGACGGGACGCCTCGCTTCGAGATCAACCTCGACCGCCCTCATCACGACCACCTGATCTGCGTCGAGTGCGGACGGATCCAGGAGGTCCGCTGGCCGGCGCTCGAGAAGATCCAGGAGGAGGCGTGCCGGCGCGCCGGCTTCTCCCCGCGCTGGCACCGCCACGAGGTCTTCGGGCAGTGCCGCGACTGCGCGCGGAAGGCCCGCGCCTGAAGTCCCGCGCGCTCGCGTGGTGCGTCTGCGCCGCCGCGGGCGCGGCCCTCGCGGCTCTGGCGGGACTGCTCGGCCGCTGGAGCGCGAGCCCCGCGCTGGGCTGGGCCGTCGCGCTGGGCGCGGCGGGCCTCGGACGGGCCGCCGCCCTCGCCGGGCCGGCCGACGCCGGCGAGGAGAGCGCCCGGGCCTGGGCCGCGGCCGGAGCGCTCGCCGCGCTGGCCGCGCCGGCTCTGCTCCGCGCCGCCGGCCTCTCCGACGCGGATCCCGCGCTGCTGCGCGCCCCGCTCGCCGGCGGCGGACCGCTCGCGCTCGCATTGTGCGGCGTTCTCGCCGCGCTCGCCGCGGGCGCGTGGTCGCGCGCCGTCCCCCGCGCCGGCGCGCCGGGCGCGGCCGCCGCGCTCGCGGGCGCCGCCGCCGCCTGGGCGGGATCGAGGCTCGCCGACCCGGCTCTGCTCCTCGCGGCCGCCTCGCTGGCCGTCCTCGCCGCGGCGGAGCTCGGCGAGCGGCCGTGGAGGTCGCCCGCGTTCTCGACCCTGCGGGCCCGGGCGTTCGCCGCCGCGGCCGCCGCCGGTCTCGCCCTCGCCGCGCTGACGCCGAACTTGCTGCTCTCCATTTGGATGGCGCGCCTGCAGGCGGCCTACCCCGGCGGCTCCTACCTGGCGCTCGGCGACGACGGCGCGCGCCTCTGGACCGCCTACCGCTTCTCCAACGGCGGCGCCGTCATGCTGCGCGACGGCGTGCTCCAGACGCCCGACCCGGAGACCGCGCAGCTGGCCCTCCTGGCCGTGCTGGGCCAGCGCGAAGGGCCGAGCCGCCTGCTCCTGGCGCGGCCGCCGGAGGCCCTGCTGGCCCTGACCGCGCAGAAGGACGGCGCGGTCGTGACCATCGACGACGGCTCGGCCGCGGAGCGCAAGGTCCTCGACGCCCTCGGCGGCGGCGCGCGCTGGCGCGCGGCCCTGACCGCGC
>Ga0134128_10000857_pt1 | contig 41471 bp, 43 predicted proteins | sample KB31754_FD_96462 | JGI IMG/M metagenome (GOLD analysis project Ga0134128, IMG submission 96462) | Terrestrial soil microbial communities with excess Nitrogen fertilizer from Kellogg Biological Station, Michigan, USA - KB3-175-4 | ecosystem: Environmental > Terrestrial > Soil > Unclassified ...
CGGCCGAACAGCGGGTGGCTCGGCGTGTCGTGCAGGTAGACGTCGTAGATGTTCGGCACCTCGAATTTGATGCGGCCCAGCGCATTGTCCGGCCCCGGAAGCTGCTGCAGCGCCGAGCGACCGGGCGCGCCGACATAGACGTAGTGATTGCGCGCCAGATAATGCGGGTCGCGCTTGGCCTTGGGCAGGATCTCCTTGCGCGCAATCGAATCCGGAATCCGCCAGGGCGGATTGAACAGCACCGCGCTCATCCAGGCGCGCAGCACCGGGGTCGGGTGATCAGCGGCGCCGACGATGGCGCGCATGGTGAGGCCGGGCTCGTCATGGGCAATGACGGTGAGCCAGGCAGCCGGCACATTCACCTCGATGCGGCTGCCGGGCCAGCGATGCGGCGTCTCGCGCCAGCGCTCGAGATTGTCGCGGATCTGCTCGATGCGCGCCGAGACCGACACGTTGAGCGCCACATAGGTCGCATGCCAGACCCTGCCATCGACGGCGATGCCGTGCTGCGCCTGGAAGCGCCGCACCGCGGCGTCGAGCGCGTCGTCGAAATCGGCGCCGGCGGCGGCATCGGCGGAAAGATATCCCTCGGCCGCCAGGCGGCGGCGCAGCCGCTCGACCGCCGGACCGCTGTCGCCGAGCTGGAGCTTGCCGGTCTCGGGAAGCCGCTTCCAGCCGCCGGCCGCGGCCATCGCGCGGTACTGCGCGAGCGCCTCGACGAGGCCCTGATAGCCGGCCTCGGGAGGCGCGAGACGCGCGAGCACCCGCGCCGGATCGCCCTGCGCCGCGGCATCGAGCGCCGCGGCCGGATCGAAGAGCGGTACCGGCAGCGACCAGTCGGTCTCGAGCGTGGCCGAGTTGACGAGACCATGCGCCAGCACGCCGGCATAGCGCAGGAAGGTATCGGTCAGCAGCAGCTCGCGCTGATCGGGGGGTGCCTTCGGCACGGCGAACATGGCAGGGTCGATACCCTGGAGGGCCGCGCCGGCGATCGCCTCTTGCAGCGCCGCCTGTCGCCCGGCATCCCAGATCGGTTCATCCTGCCGCGCAGTATAGAGCTGCTCCAGCAATCCCCGGTCGAGCGTCCGCCCGGCAACCTGCAATTCGCCCTCGCCGTCGAGCAGCGACTTGATTCCCGCGGCGGTGGCCGGTTCCGGCGCCGCCGCGCGCACAACCGGCAGCCCGGCGGCCAGGAGAAGCGCCGCCAGCAAGGGAGGGGCAAGGACAGTGCGAAGCATGTGTGCAGCGCAGTATACAACCTTTGCCCCAAATATGCTCCGGTTCCGATTAACGACTGGTTCACGACCGCCTGATCCGGTGATCACAACCGGCGTCAAGCGGTCGCAGCCGGCCCCGGCGCCTACCCCCAGACTTCGGCGGCGGTCTCGACGATGAGGCGGAGCTTGGCCTTTTCTTCCTCGAGAGTGAGGGCGTTGCCCTCGACGGTGGAAGAGAACCCGCATTGCGGGCTGAGGCAGAGCTGGTCGAGCGGCACGTATTTGGCCGCCTGGTCGATGCGGCGCTTCAGATCGTCCTTCTTCTCGAGCGCGCCTTTTTTGGTCGTGACCAGCCCCAGCACCACCATCTTGCCTTTGGGCACGAAGCGCAGCGGCTCGAACCCGCCGGATCGGGCATCGTCATATTCGAGGAAGAACCCGTCGACCTGGAGCTGGCCGAAGAGCGCCTCGGCGACATGGTCGTAGCCGCCCGAGGCCACCCAGGAGGAGCGGAAATTGCCGCGGCACATATGGGTGCAGACGGTCATCCCCGCCGGCTTCTTGGCGAGCGCCGCGTTAATGAGGCGGATATAGGTCAGATGCTGGCTCTCGCCGGTGCCGCCGAGCTTGGTGATGTACTCGCGCTGCGCCGGGTCGTTGAGATAGGCGAGGCTGGTGTCGTCGAGCTGGAGATAGCTGCAGCCGAGCTTGCCGAGCGCGGCGATCTCGTCGGCGTAGACGCCGCCGAGATCCCGCCAGAAGCCCTCGAGATCGGGATAGAGCTTCTCGTCGATGGCGGCGCGGCCGCCGCGGTAATGCATCATGCTCGGCGAGGGGATGGTGAGCTTGGGCGTCGCCTTCGCCACCGATTTCAGATAGGCGAAATCCTCGGCGAAGATCGGCTTGGCGAGGTTGAGCTTGCCGGTCACTCTGAGCGCCGCCGGAGTGAACTCGATATCACCCTTCTCGTTGTGGAACCTGACCTTGAGATTGTCCTGCACCTTGGTGACGCCGCCCACCTGGTAAAGGAAATCCATGTGCCAGGAGCCGCGGCGGAATTCGCCGTCGGTGACCCCCTGGAGCCCGATTTCCTCCTCCATCCGCACCACGTCCTTGATCGCTTCGTCCTCGGCGTGACGCAGCTCGGCGGCGGAGAGTCGCCCGGCCTTGGCGGCCTCGCGCGCATCGAGCAGCGATTTCGGGCGCAGCAGGCTGCCGACATGGTCGGCGCGGAAAGGCGGCTTCGTGCGGCGGGCCATGGCGTGTTCCTCCGTTATTTATGTGCGGTCCCGAGCGGTTTCTGGCGCCCGCGGCGGGCGAAATCCAGTATCGCCGCCGCACAGCGAAGAAACCCTCTCCCCGCAGGGAGAGGGGGAATCATCCGCGCTTCGCCCTCGCCTAGCCCTTCTTGCGCCGCGCCTCGTGCACCTGAAGGTTGGCGAGCGCGATGCGCAGCAGCGGCACGTCGAGGCCGCGCTTCTCGGCGCGGCGGACGAGGTCGCCGATGATGTGGTCGCCCTCGGTGGCGCCGCCCGCCACGAGATCGCGCTGCATGGAAGCGCTGAACGCGGAGCCGCGGGTGGTCAGCATCTTGCGCGTGCGCTCGACGGATTCGACACTCGGCGGATGCCCGTCGGCGGCGGCGACGCTGCGGCACTCGTCGAGCGCCTTCAGCACCAGCCATTCGCCGAGCGGAGCCGCCAGAATCTCGCCGACATTGGCGCGGGTGAGCGTGGTCGACGCCGCAAGCGAGGCAAGCATGACGAACTTGTCCCACATCGCCTGCATGACGTTGTCGTTGAGCGTCGCGTTGACCTTGGTGCGCGAGAAGGTCTGGGCGACCGCCTCGCAGCGCGCCGAGCGCTCGCCGCTGACTTCGCCGAAGGTGAGCCACTCCATGGTGCCGACATGGCGTATCTCGCCTTGCGGATCGAGCGTGACGCCGATGCCGCAGGCGCCGCCGAGCACGCGCTCGGCACCGAAGCGCCCCGAGAGAGCCGCCATGTGGTTGATGCCGTTGAGCAGCGGCAGGATGGCGCTGCGCGGGCCGACCGCCGGCACGATTGCCTCGGTCGCACTGTCGAGATCGTAGGCTTTGCAGGAGAGCAGGACGAGATCATAGGCCTCGCGCAACTGCTCGGCCTGCACGGTCTTCACCTTCTGCTCGATATCGCCGAGCGCGCTGCGCACCACCAGTCCGCGCTCCGCCAGCGCCTGCGCCCGGCGCGGCCGCACCAAGAAGGTGACGTCGGCGCCACCTTCCACCAGCCTGCCGCCGTAATAGCCGCCGATCGCGCCGGCGCCGAGCACCAGGATCCGCATCTCGCCCTCCTCACTCTCTCGCTGTCGCCGGCATGCTAGCGAAGCGGCGCACCAGCTCGCCACTGAGAAAATTTCCGGAGGCGGCGGGCGGCTCGTCTGTTAGCCTCAATGAGGGGAGATGCGCGATGCAGAATATCGAGATCAAAGGCGCAAAGGTTCCGGCGCTGGGGCTCGGCACCTGGCAGCTCAGCGGACGCGGCTGTATCGAGGCCGTGCACCACGCGCTCGATCTGGGGTATCGCCACATCGACACCGCGCAGATGTACGGCAACGAGACCGAGGTCGGCCGCGCGCTGCGCGACAGCGGCGTGCCGCGCCACGAGATCTTTCTCACCACCAAGGTGGCGCCAGGCAACCTTGCGGCGACGGCCGTGCGCCGCTCAGCCGAGGAGAGCCTGAAGCGCCTCGGCGTCGATCAGGTCGATCTGCTGCTCATCCATTGGCCGACCGGCGAGGCGCCGCTCGGCGAGACTTTGGGAGCGCTCGCGCGGCTGCGCCAGGAGGGCAAGACACGCTTCATCGGCGTCAGCAACTTCACCGTGAAGCTGCTCGACGAGACGATCCAGGCGCTGCACGCGGACATCCTCTGCAACCAGGTTGAATATCATCCCTTCCTGTCGCAGCGCGCCGTCATGGCAGCCGATACCCGCTACGGGCTGATGCTCACCGCCTATGCGCCGCTCGCGCGCGGCCAGGTGTCGCGCGACGCGGTGCTCGCCGGCATCGCCCGCAAGCATGGAAAGTCGCCGGCCCAGGTGACGTTGCGCTGGCTTCTCGACCAGAAGAACGTCGCGGCGATTCCGAAGGCGGCCAGCCGCGCCCATGCCGCCGCCAATATCGATATCTTCGATTTCGCGCTCGATCCCGAGGATCGCGCCGCGATCGACGAGCTGCGCGGCGACCAGCGCGTCGTCGATCCTGGCTGGGGCCCGACATGGGATCCGCCGTGAGGCTGCAGGAAGTACAGTGCGTCCTTCGACTGCTCGCTGCGCTCGCGCTCAGGATGAGGACAGTCCTTTGCGGTCCCTGAAGGGGCCACATCCGATGCTCCTCATCCTGAGCCTGTCGAAGGACGCTGGTTCACCTTGCAGCGAGAGCCCCAACAGCGTTCGTTACTTCTCGCCCTGAAGCTTCTCGACCAGCGAGGGCAGCACGCGGAGGTCGTAGCCCTTGACCGCCGCCTCGGCGACGAGCTTCAGCGCGCTCTCGCCGTCGAAGAGGGCCCGGCTCGCCGCCCACATCAGGTAGCAGCGTGTGCCGCTGCGGCAATGCGCCAGGATGGGGCCGGGACCGCGCAGCACCAGGCGCTGGAACTCCGCCACCTGCTGACGGGTGATGTTGCCCGTCACCACCGGCAGATAGCGGTATTCGAGACCCTGCTTCTTCGCCTCGGCCTCCGCCTCGGCGGCGCTGAGCTGGCCCGGCTCCTCGCCGTCCGGGCGATTGTTGATGATCATGCCGAAGCCCGCTTTGGCAAGCTCGGCGATGTCGCTCTTGCTGATCTGCTCAGCGACGCTGAGCGACGGCGTGATCTGCGTCGGCTGCATCCGGCACCTCCCTCATGGATGGGCTGTCATAGCACGCCGCCCGGGTGCGCGCATCCAGCCCTGGCTCAGCGCCGCGCGAAGCTGGCGAGAATTCTATCGACCTCGGAGATCTCGGCGAGCAGCGCCATGGCCTTGAGGCTCGCTTCGTGCAACGCAGGGCTTCCCGAGGAGCAGGCGTCCGCCGCCACGGTCACGGCGTAGCCGCGGTCCGACGCGCTGCGCACGGTGCTCTCGACCACATAGGTCGTCGAGATGCCGGCGATGACGAGCCGCTCCGCCCGGTGGAGCGCGAGCACGTCGGCGAGCGGCGAGCCGTGGAAGGCGTCGTTGCGCCGATGCGTCACCACAGTCTCGCCGGGCAGCGGGCCCAGCCCCGGATAGAACTCGGCGCCCCAGCTCCCGTCGACCAGCGCGCCCGAGGCGACGACGCGGCGCCAGATCTCGGCATTCTGCGCAACCTCGGCGTGGTTCGCGCTGAAGGCGATCCTGACCGAGACCACCGGCACATGCGCCGCGCGCGCGCCATCAAACAACCGCTTTGCCGCGGCGAGCACCGCCTGGCGCTCCGGGCTCCCCTCGGCGATGCCGATGCGGATGCGTCCATCGGCATGCGCCACTTCGTTCTGATAGTGGAGCGCGAGCAGGACGGTGGCGGCGCGCGGCTGGCTCACAGGAAGAGCTGCACCACTTCCATCGGCGCATCACAGTTGACGAGGTCGATGCGCTTCATGGCGATCTTGAAGCTGTTGCCGTCGCGCCGCAGCCAGTGGCGCACGCCGCCGCCGAAGAGCCGCTGCTCCTCCTTGCGGAACTCGAGGATATGCACCGTCGAGCGCACGACGAGATCGGCTTTCGGCTTCATCCCGCCATCGGCGCCGGCGCCGCCCTCGGGGTCGAGCATGACATTGCCGATGACATGACTCATCCGCGTCGGAAAATCCTGGCTATAGGCGTGCGGATGGGTGATGCGGATGATGCGCATTTCCATGCGCATGCGCTCCTCGGCATAAAGCGAGATGGTGTCCACGGGATCCTTCTGGCCCACCACCGAGGGCACCCAGTAGAAGCAGTCCTCGGTATAGAGCGCGAGCCAATCCTGCCAGCGTTTTTCGTCGAGCAGCAGCGCTTCGCGATAGAGGAACTGCTCGATGGTGCGGAGATCGACCGCGGCGAGATCGATGTCGGAGCCGGGCGAGGCCATCTCACGCCTCCGCGGTCATGTAGGAGAGCCAGGCGCGGTACTGGTTGCGCATCGGCAGCTCGCTGGTGCCGTTGGCTCTCGTCCATTCATTCTCCCGCCGCTCGCGCCCGGCATCGCGATGCAGGCTGACCCAGGGCGTCGCCTGCGCCACGAGCCCTTCCTGGACGCGGTTATAGGCCTCGTGATCGTCGGGCATGACGATCGAGCCCGGCGAGTTCACCACGTTGGAATAGATGAGGGTGTGCTTGTAGAACTCGTCCGGTGCACCCTTGAGGCGGAAGGCATAGACGTCCATCTGCGTCCGATCGACCGCGAGCGGCCGGATATTGCGGAGCTGCTGATAGCCCGACTGGATCGAGATATTGGGGTAGAAGATGGTGTTGTGGCGGTCGACGGCGAGGATCTCCTCGGTCCGCGCCTTCCCATAGGCCTTCTCCATCGCCGCGATATAGGCGAGATAGACGGGGTCGGTGCGACGCGGCGGGAAGATCCCGCCCATGAAGCTGTGGCCGCTGGCATGGGCTTGCAAGGTCAGCTTCTCCCAGAACTCGTAGGGAAAGCCGTTGTTGCGCGTGAAGCGCACCGGCAGCGGATCGGGCGCTCCTTCGCCGAGATGTTGTTGCGCCCAGAGCTTCCCGGCATCGACCGAGGATTCGTGGACGACCATGGGATGCATGGTGTCGTTGAGATTCTCGAGGAAGATCTTCCAATTGGCGCGGAAGACGACGCGGAAGCAGCCGCCGACCACCTCGAGCTCGCCCTGGGGCGAGCGGTCGACCATGTCGTCGATCGAGGAGCGTGCATCGCCGAGATAGTCAGCGAGGCTCGGCCCCTCCTGGGCCAAGCTCGCGAAGACGAAGCCACGATAGCTCTCGACGCGCGGCAGCTTCATCATGCCGTAGCGCGGATCGGCGAGATCGATCGCCGTGCCCTCATAGCCTCGCTGCATCGGAATGCCGCGCAGCGTGCCGTCGGTGCGGTAGGTCCAGCCGTGATAGCAGCAGCGGAAGAAGCGGACATTGCCCTCGCGATCGCCCACCACTTTGGCGCCGCGATGGCCGCAGCGATTATGGAGCACATAGACCTTGCCGTCGCTGTGCCGGCTTATCACCACCGGCTGTCGGCCGATGGTTGCGGCGACATAATCGCCCGGGTTCTTCACCTGGCTCTCATGCCCGACCCATATCCAGGCGCGGCCGAAGATGCGCTCCATCTCGATCTCGAAAAGGGCGGGATCGACATAGATGTCGCGATGAACGCGGTCGGCCTCGATCAGCGCGCGGATCGCCGCGGCGTCATAGGGCGCCATAGAGTTCCTCCCAGCCTCCGTTCTTGCCGGAATGCTAGCCCGGATTTCTTACACGGTCACGGGCCGCGTTGCGCGCAGTGCGCGAAAGGGATAGCGTAATCCGAGGCAAGGTCCAGAGCGCAGGGGACCGCGCGCGGCCCCGTCGCAATGCGTACTGTCGGAGGCAAGCATGAGCCCTCATCGCAGTGCCGCGGAAATTCGTGCCGGTCTCAATCATCCGATTGTCGATGCCGATGGCCACTGGGTCGAATACACCCCGGTCTTCGCCGAGCGCATGCGCAAGGTAGCAGGCGACAGGGCCGCAGATGGATTTCTCGTCGCGCAGCGGCGCATCCCGGATGCACTGCGCCTGACGCTCGCCGACCGCACGCAGCGCGGGATCGGCATGGAAGGCTACTGGACGCGCCAGTCCACCAACACCCGCGATCGCGCCACGGCGATGATGCCGCGCATGCTCTACGACCGGCTCGACGAGATCGGCATCGATTTCGCCATCATCTATCCGACCGGCGGCCTCAGCATCCCGCGCATCGCCGACGGTGAGACGCGGCGGGCCGTGATCCGCGGCTTCAACATCGTCACGGCGGAATTCTTCGCCGGGCTCGGCGACCGATTGACCCCCGCCGCGGTCATCCCGATGCATACGCCCGAAGAGGCGATCGCCGAGCTCGACTTTGCGACGCGGGAGCTCGGCGCGAAGGTTGCAATGTTCGGCAGCAGCATTGCCCGGCTGATGCCGGCGGCTCAAGGCATCGACCCGGCGCTCGGCCGTTTTGCCGTTACCTATGACCAGTTCGGGCTCGACAGCGCCTTCGACTACGACCCCGTCTGGCAGAGATGCCGCGAGCTCGGCATCGCGCCCACTTTTCACACTGGCGGCCGAAGCTTCGGGTTGCGCAATTCGCCCAGCAACTTCACCTATAATCATATCGGCCATTTCGCTGCCGCCGGCGAGGCCGTCGCCAAGGCGCTGTTCCTCGGCGGAGTGACGCGGCGCTTCCCCGATCTGCGCTTCGCCTTCCTCGAAGGCGGCGTCGGCTGGGGCTGCCAGCTCTTTTCCGATCTCATCGAGCATTGGGAGCGGCGCGGGCGCGACGGCATCGCCTATATGGACCCGGAAAAGCTCGACCGCGCGCTGCTGCGCAGCTTCGTCGAGAAATACGGCTATGAGGATATCGCCGCGGAACTCACGCGCCGCGATGGCTGGCCGAGCCTCGAGGAGGACCGGCTCACCGGCGGCGTGCCGGTGCTCGACGATTTCGCCGCTTGCGCCATCGCGCGCAAGGAGGACTGGATCGAGCTCTATGCCAGGCCGTTCTATTTCGGCTGCGAGGCCGACGACCGCATGAACGTGACGGCGTTCGGCCGCGCCAATCCCTTAGGCGCCCGGATCAACGCCATCTTCAGCTCCGATATCGGGCATTTCGACGTGCCGGACATGCTGCGTCCCTTGCCCGAGGCCTATGAGCTGGTGGAGGACGAGCTCATCACGCCGCAGGATTTCCGCGACTTCGCATTCGCCAATGCGGTGCGGCTCTGGGGCACGCAGAATCCACGCTTCTTCGAGGGCACCCTCGTCGCCGAGGCGGCCGCGGAGGTGCTGAGCGGCGCTCCCGCCCGCGCCGCCGCCGAATAGCCGCGCTCAACCGGCTTTCGCGCTCTCCGCCCAACGCTTCATCAGCGTGTTCGACGGCAGTTTCTCGTCGACCACCTTCTTCGCCGTCTCGATGCCGGCGGCGGGGACGAGCTTCGCATCGAGCAGCCCGATCTGCACCAGCACCGAGGCCTGATCCCAATAGATATGCTCGTGATAGAGCTTGTCGCCGCGGAAATTGATGATCGCCACCAACGGCACCTCGACATATTTCCCGGTCGGCTTGACCCCGGGCAGCATCCAGTCGATCTCGCGGTCATGGGTGAAGCAGAAAATCATCTCGTCGACCACGCGGTCGGCGCCGATGGTGCGCGAGATCGGAATGAGCCGCGTATCGGCCGGATTCGCGTTGACGAAATGGTGCGTATAGAAGCGGCTCAGCTCCGTGGCGCCGACGCCGCCGGTCATGGTCGGCACGTGATTGACATAGGGCTCCGCCACCATGGTCGCCATGGTCGCCGGAACGTCGCGCGTGGCGAATTCGTGATAGCAATGCGCCTCCCAGAGCGCACTCAGATTGAACTGCGGCCCCAGCACCTTGCGGAAGAGCGCGATCGAGCGCGAATGCGCCATCATCGCCGCCGGCTTGTCGAAATTGCTGCCGCCCTTGCGCGAGAAAGCGTGGTCGACGCCGGGATAGACATAGAGCTCGATCTCCGGGCGTCCCTCGAAAGCGCGCTTGATCGCGTTCACCACCTCGGGCGGCGTCCATTTGTCCTTCTCGGCGATGTGCAGCACCATCGGGCAGGTGATCTTCGCGGCCTCGCCCAGCACGCCCTCGATGCCGACGCCGTAATAGGAGACCGCGCAATCGACCCCGAGCCGGGCCGCGGAGAGATAGGCGAGAAGCCCGCCGAGGCAGAAACCGATGGCGCCGATCTTGCCCTTGCATTGCGGGATCGCGCGCAGCGCGGCGATGGTGGCGCCGATATCTTCGACGGCCTTGTCGACGTCGAGCTTGGCGCGATAGGCAAAGGCCTGCTGGCGCTCCTCCTCGCTGAAGCCCAGCTCGATGCCGGGCTCGATCCGCCAGAAGAGGTCAGGCGCCAGCACGACATAACCTTCCTCGGCATAGTGGTCGGCGACGCCGCGGATATAGCCGTTGACGCCAAAAATCTCCTGCAGCAGCACGATGCCGGGCCCGCTGCCTTTCTCGGGTGCCGCGAGATAGGCCTTGAAGCTGCCGCCATCCTTCGCCTTCACCGTGACCCACCGACCCGCCATCACCGCCTCCCTTGGACCGTTTGGCGCAAGGCTACCGTTTCCGCCGGCGCTTGGGGAGTGGGTCAGAGCGCAGCGCCTGAGGGGTGCTGTGCTATGCTGGCGGCAGCAGCGCGCCAACGGCGGCCGCGCTCTCGCCTCGCACTCCGTCAATGAGGTAGAAGAAAAAATTCTCATTGATGTACATCGCTGACGTACCTCCCGCGGTGGGTCAGCCGAATGCGCCGCTCGTCACGCGCTCGACCCCTGCGGCGGCCATGCTCTGAAAGGCCGCCGCGAGCGAGCCGGCGAGGTCGATGCCGCGGCAGCCATCCTCGATCACCACGACCTCGAAGCCGAGATGGCGCGCATCGACCGCCGAATAGTGCACGCAGAAATCGGTGGCAAGCCCGGCCAGGAAGACGCGGGTGAAGCCACGATCGCGCAGATATCCCGCAAGTCCGGTCGGCGTCCGCCGGTCGTTCTCGTAGAAGGCCGAATAGGAATCGATCTCCCGTCGGAAGCCCTTGCGCACCACCAGCTCGGCGCGCGGCAGGCTGAGCCGCGGATGGAACGCCGCGCCCTTCGTCTCCTGCACGCAGTGATCCGGCCAGAGCGTCTGCGCCCCATAGGAGAACTCGACCGTGTCGAAGGGCTTGCGGCCGGGATGCGCGCTCGCGAAAGAGCGGTGGTCGCGCGGATGCCAATCCTGCGTCAGCACGATATGCGCGAAACCTTCGGCGAGCCGGTTCACCACCGGCACCACGTGATCGCCTCCGGGCACGGCGAGCGCGCCGCCCTGACAGAAATCGTTCTGCACATCGACGACCAGCAGCAGATCGCTCGCGCCGGGGACGCATCGGCTCGCTCCTTCTCGCGCGGCGAACGCTAGCATGCACGGCGGAAGGCTTCCAATGGCCCGGCCCGGCGCTTGCTTTCCCGGCGGCTTCACCGCAGCCTAGGCGGCGACAACCAAGGGGAGGAAGGAATGCCGTCCTGGCCTTATGTGAAAGGCGTGCAGGATCTCGGATCCGGTTGCTTCGCCTATCTGCAACCCGACGGCACCTGGGGCTGGAGCAATGCCGGCCTCGTCACCGACAGCGGCGAGAGCCTGCTGGTCGACACGCTCTTCGACCTCAAATGCACGCGCGAGATGCTGGCGGGATTTCGTGCCGCGGCGCCGGCCGCACAGCGCATCGGCACTCTGGTCAACACGCATTCGAACGGCGACCACACTTTCGGCAACCAGCTCGTCGCCGGCGCGGAGATCATCGCGTCCCGCGCCTGCGCCGAGGAGATGCGGCAGCGGCCACCCGAAGAGCTGGCGGCGATGATGCGCAATTGGCGTGCGCTGGGCCCGGGTCCCGCCTTCTTCCACGAGGTGATGGGAACGCGTTTCGATTTCGAGGGCATCGCGCTGACGCTTCCCACCCGCACCTTCGAGCGAGCGCTGACGCTGCATGTCGGCAGGAAGGAGGTGCGCCTGGTCGAGGTCGGGCCAGCGCATACCGGCGGCGACGTCATCGTCTATGTGCCGCAGGATCGCACCGTCTTCACCGGCGACATCCTCTTCGTCAACGGCCATCCCGTGCTCTGGGCCGGACCGGTGGCCAACTGGCTCAGGGCCTGCGAACTCATCCTCGGCTGGGACGTCGAGACGGTGGTGCCCGGCCACGGCCCGATCACCGACAAGTCCGGCGTGCGCGCGATGAAGCGCTATCTCGAATATATCCGCGACGAGGCGCGCAAGCGCTTCGATGCCGGCATGGGCTATGAGGAGGCGGCGCGCGACATCTCGCTCGCGCCCTTCGCCCAATGGACCGATCCGGAGCGGATCCTGGTCAACGTCCATGCGCTCTATCGCGAATTCGCGCAGGACCGGTCGCCGCCCGACGCCATGGCGCTCTTCGCGGCGATGGGACGCTATCACCACGAGCAGCGGCGCGGCGCCGCGCAATAAGGGAGATTGCAATGAAGCTCGTCACCTTTGAGAGCAAGGGTGCGCGGCACATCGGCGCGCTGCTTCCCGGAGAAAGCGAGGTGGTCGATTTCACCGCCAGCGATCCGGCGCCCTGGTTTCGCGACATGCTGTCGCTGATCGACGGCGGCGAGCCGGCGCTCGAGCGCGCGCGCGAGCTGCTGCGCGTCGCGCCGCAGCGCGTGCCGCTCACCGCCCTGCGGCTCCTCGCACCGGTACCGGAACCGCGGCAGATGCGCGACTTCCTGGTGTTCGAGCAGCATATCCGCAACGCGCGCGCGATCACCCCCACCTTCCGCGGCGGCGAGCGTCTCGACCCCGCCAAGGTCGAGGTGCCCAAGGTCTGGTACGAGCAGCCGATCTATTACAAGTGCAACCGGTTCAGCGTCATTGGCACTGGCACGGACGTTCTCTGGCCGCGCTATTGCCAGAAGCTCGACTACGAGCTCGAATTCGGCATCTTCCTCGGCAAGACCGGCAAGAACATCGCCCGCGAGGCGGCGCGCGGCTACATCTTCGGCTTTTGCATCTTCAATGACGTCAGCGCCCGCGACGCGCAGATGCGTGAGATGCAGGGACAGCTCGGGCCGGCCAAGGGCAAGGATTTCGACACCGGCAATATCCTCGGGCCGTGGCTGGTGACCGCCGACGAGGTCGCTGATCCCTACAGCCTCACCATGGTGGCGCGGATCAATGGCGAGGAATGGTCGCGCGGCAACAGCGGCAGGATGCAGCATAAATTCGAGGACATGATCGCTCATGTCTCGAAGGACGAGACGCTCCACGCGGGCGAATTCTTCGGCTCCGGCACGGTCGGCTTTGGCTGCGGCCTGGAGCAGGGGCGCTTCCTGAAGCCGGGCGACACCGTTGAGCTCGAGGTCGAAGGCCTCGGCACGTTGCGCAATCGCGTCGTGGCGCAGGGCTGACGCCCGGCGCAGCCGCCCACCCACTGTTGTCGCGAGGCCGTGGGTTGAGCGCCGCCGTTTGCCAAGGGAGCATTGCGGAGATCCCATGGCAGACCACCCTTCTCTGACGGCGCGCCGCGTCCTCGTCGGCGCCGCGCTCACCGCGGTCGGCGGCTTCGTCGATTGCTTCAGCTATCTCGCCTTGCGCAACGTCTATGCCGCTACGATGAGCGGCAATACCGTGGCGATCGCGGTGCACGCCGGGATCGGCGAAAGCGCTCCCGCCCTCCTTCACGCATACACGGTCGGCGTCTTCGTCGCCGGACTGCTGCTGAGCGCGATTGCCATCGAAGCGGCACTCCGCCGCGGCATTCGCCATGTGCTGGCGCTGGCGCTCGCCATCGAGATCGCTTGCCTGGCGGCGCTGGCGCTCTGGGGTGCGCCGCTGCTTGCTGCCGGGGCGGAAGGGACGGCGAGCCATCCTCGCTGGCCACTCTATGCGCTGCTCGCGCTCGCCGCCATCGCCATGGGAACCCAGAACACGTCGCTGCGCATGGCCGGCATCCTCGCCATCTTCACCACGCATGTGACGGGAACGCTCACACATTTCGGCGAGCAGTTCGCCAATTTCCTGTTCGTGCGCCGGCGTGAGAACTCTCGCGCGATGCTGGCGCATGCCTGTTTTTCCGCCACGCTCTGGCTCGCTTTTCTCCTCGGCGCACTTGCCGCCAGTGAGTTGCTGCCGCTCTGGGGAGCAGCAAAGGAACTTGCCCTGCCAATCAGCGTCCTCGTTCTGGTCATCGCCGCCGATATCAGACGGCCCTTCGCTGAGCCGCGCCGCGCGCCGATCACCTAATGCGCGCGCCGGGGCGCCAGAGCAATCGCCAAGCCAAGCGCCACCGCACCGAGCAGCGCCGCGCCGGCGAGCGCCGGCAGTCGAGGCGGCGCCTCGATCTGCGTATGGCCATGCTCCGGATACTGGCCGGCAGGCGGCCCGGACTCACCCTTGCGAAAACCCTCGACCAGCCCGTCGATGACGTCGGAATCGGTTGCGGTCATGGTGTCGCCCAGATCCGGTAGATGTCGTTCAGCGGCAGCGCCTGCTTACGGATCCCCCGAGCGCCAGTGTTGGCTCTACCCGCTCTCGATGTTCCCTGTCCGTTGATTTGGAATCGTGGCGAAGTCCTGAAAGTTCAAGATTCAACTCAGAGAGCAGCGCCTTGGCACCCACAGGACAGTCGCGACGAATGGTTTCACGCTCGTCCGCTTTTCGACTCAGCCGGCAATGACCCAGCGTGCGCTAATTTCACTGCGGATTCCGGATGAGCGAGCGCTTCCCGGAGCATTGTCGTTCTCCATCTTGGTTGACATCCGGCTTCTCATTCAAATCGTCCCATGTCGTGTCCATCGTTGGTCTTATGTTCGGTCCTAGCTGCGGCACTTGCCGGGGCGGTTCCGAGTATTCCTGCACTCGCCGCAACCGCCCCCGGCACACCGGCTCAGACCTTTGCGCAGCCGGCCAATGCGGCCCTGCATGAAAACGCCGTCGAAATCCACGATTTCGAGCAAGTGCCGATCTCGCTGCGCCAGGCGATTACGACGGCCGAGGCCGCGTCGCGCGCAAAGGCGGTCGACGCACGCTTCGCCGTCGAGAACGGCGCGCCCTTTTACGACATCAAGACTTTTGGCAACGGTGCGCTTTGGGAAGGCCGGATAGACGCCCGCACCGGTCAGATACTCGGCACTCCGCTCACTACACCGCAAGCCCGGCTCAGCGATGGACAGCTGACGCAACTTCACTGGCTCGAAGACACGGGCGCCATGCCCTTGCGACGCGCCGTAGCGATCGCCGAGCAACAGGGCGGCGGAAAGGCGATTAACAGCGTGGCGATCTCGCATCAGGGCAAGCTCGCCTATGCCACCGAGCTGGTGAAGAACGGCACTCTCGAGCGGATAAGCATCGACCCCCAGAACGGCCGGATCCTTGCCCGTCGCGCGATTCGCCCGGGTGGAACTGAAATGGGATCGGGCAGCTCTCTGCCGCCCGCGCCGACCGCCACGCTGCCGAACGGCGACAGCACCGACAAGAGCCTCGGCGTTGCGCCGCCCGGTGCTTCGCTCGAGAACAGCCCGCCGAAGTAGCAGCGGGCACCGCGCTCAGAAACCCGCGGGATCGAGCGGGTGCAGATCGAAGCCCGCCTTGCGCGCGATCTTCCGTGCCGCCTCGACGGGTGGCAACGCCTTGTCCCAGGTGAGCGCGTCGAAGCGATAGCCGTTGATCGCATCGGCCTCCGACGAGACGAGCCAGAGCAGCGGCGCCACCATCTCATCCGGCTCGACGAAGCGCGGCAGGCGCCCGGCGCGGCTTGCGGCGCTCGCCTCCGCCGCAATGCCGGGAGTATGTGCGCCGGCACCCGGGTTGAGGATGTTGACCGTGACGCCGGTCCCGGCCATCTCCTGCGCCCAAATCTCGGTCGCTATCTCGAGCGCCGCCTTGGACGCACCGTAGGGACCGGAAGTCGGACGGTTCATCGTGTCGAGCTTGGTCGTGACGTTGATGATGCGGCCCCAGCCTTGCTTTGCCAGCAGCGGCGCCGCGCGGCGTGCCATCTGATCGGCCGCGACGTAGTTGGTATCCATGACGTTCTGCACGATCTCGTCCTTGAGCTCCCAGAATTTGGGCTTCTGCGGACGCCGATAGAGGTCGGGCCAGATATACGTGAAGGTGAGGCCGGCATTGTTGATCAGGATGTGCAGGCGGCCGAAACGCGACAGCGCCGCCGCGACGGCGCGGTCGCACTCGGCCGGCCGGCGCAGATCCGCCACCAGCGGGACCAGGTTCTCGCCGAGCGGCGAGCCGGCGATCTCCCGGCTCATCCGCTCGGCATCGTCGGCGATGTGGCCGACCGCCAGCACCTGACCACCGCTGCGCGCCAGCGCGAGCGCCATGGCCCGGCCGAGCCCGCTAAGCCCGCCGGTGACGATCGCCGCGCGTCCGATCACCGCCTGCCTCCGCTGCCTAGTGCTTGGCGCTGGAATAGGGGTATTCGAGCTTCCCCGATTTCAGCTCCGGCGGATAGAGGATGACCTGGTGGCCGGGCTCGCTGAACTGCTTCATCCCGTGGCCCTGGATGTTCTGGTATTGGATGGTGATGATGCGCGGCTTCGCCCATTCGCCGTCCGGACCGAACTTGATGTCGCCGACGACCGTCTTGAAGGTCGCTTTGTGGATGTAATCGGCGAGCTTGTCCTGATCGAGACTGCCGACCGCGGTGACCGCCTCCTGCAGCACCTGCATCGTCGCATAGGTGAAGGGCGGCACGTAATAGCCCAAGGGATCGACGCCGGCAGCGCCCGCTTTCGCCTGGTATTTCTTGATGAACTCGTCAGTGCCCGGGAAGTGCATGGTGGGTTCGTGCACGAAGAGCTCATAGCAGACGATGCCGTTGAGCTGGGGCCCGAGCTGCATCTTGATCGTGCCGGTTTGGAGGCCGACCATCGGACCGCCGAAGATCTTCGCCTTGAGCCCGACCTCCTGTGCGGCGCGAAGGAAGCCCGCGGTATCTGCAGGGTATGAGGCCACCATGATGATGTCGGGATTGGTGGCGTTGATCGACTGCACGATCGGCGTGAAGTCGACAGTATTGGGCGGATAGGTCCGGTCGTAGACGGTCTTGAGGCCGAGGCGCTTGATCTGCGTGCGCGCACCTTCGAGCGCGCCTTTGGAGAATTCCGCATCGGCGCCGACGATAGCCACCGTCTTCGGCTTCGGATTGATCGTCATCGCGGTCTCGAAGAAGCCGCGCGTCAGCGAATCGCGTCCGTCGGGGCCGTAGGGCATGGTCTGGAAGAAACGCTTGTAGTGGAAGTGGTCGTTGACCGCGAGCGCCAAGGTCACCATCACGACCTTGTTATGCTCCATGATCGTCGGCAGGGCCGGCGTCGTGATGTTGGTGCCCTGCGCGAAGAGCAGATCTACGTGATCGACGTCGAGCAGCTTGGCATAGATGCCGGGCACCAGGGCCGGGTTGCTCTGATCGTCGTAATAGACGAGCTCGACCTTGCGCCCGAGCAGCCCGCCATGACTGTTGACGTCATTGGCCCAAATCTGTTGTGTCACAAGCGCTTGCTTGCCGTAGCCGGCAAGGCCGCCGGTGAGCTCGGCGGAGAAACCGACCTTGATCGGATCAGCGGCCTGTGCCGGCGATACCGCAGCGGCGGCGAGCACGACAAGCGGCACGAGCCGCAACCAGTGCTTGGCTCTCAAACGAAGCATCAGACTTTCCCTCCCTCTTGATCTCGGCATGTGCCGCCCCCGGACGGAGGCGTCGCCGGTTGCTTAAGGCCGCATCGCCGTCCTCACCGGGCCCGCTTCGCGCAGCTTGGCGGCAAGATTGGCGAATTCACACAAGAGCGGCCGCGTGTCGCGGGGATCGATGATCTCCTCGACCCCGAACGCCTCGGCCACTCGGAAGGGCGAGCGTACGCGATTCAGGCGCTCCTCGATGTCACGCCTCAGCGCCTCGGCGTCGGGCGCCGCTTCGAGGTCGGCGCGGTAGGCGGCTTCGATCCCGCCCTCGACTGGCAAAGAGCCCCAGTCGCCCGAAGGCCAGGCGTAGCGGTAGTGGAGCCGCGCGTGATTGGTATGCGCCGCGCCGGCGACACCGAAGGCCTTGCGCACCAGGATCGAGCACCACGGCACCTGCGCCTGGTAGACCGCGGCAAGCGCGCGAGCGCCGTGGCGGATGGTTCCGGCCTTTTCGGCTTCGAGCCCGATGATGAAGCCCGGGATATCGACGAGATGCACCACCGGCAGGTGAAAGGTATTGGCGAGATCGACGAAGCGCGTGATCTTCTGCGACGCGGCAGCCGTCCAGCCGCCGCCATAGATGTAGGGGTCGCTCGCAAGCACGGCGACGGGCCAGCCGTCGAGCCGCGCCAGGCCGGTGATCGCCGACCCGCCGAATTTGCGCCCGATCTCGAAGAAGCTGTCGCGGTCGACGACGGCGCGCACGATGCGCCGCATGTCATAGACCTTGCGACGGTCCTGCGGCACCGCCTCGATCAGCCAGGGATCGCGGCGCTCGGCATCATCGGCGATCGCGCCGCGCAGCGGCAGCTCGTACACTGACGAAGGCAGGTAGGACAGAAACCGCCGCGCGCGCGCGAATGCCTCATCCTCGCTCGCGACCACATCATCGACCGCGCCGGCCCGGGCGTGGATCGCACTGCCGCCGAGCTCTTCCTTGGTGAGGTTCTGGCCGAGCCGCGCCACCACCGGCGGCCCGGCGATGAACATCTGCGAGATGCCTTCCACCATGAGCGAGTAATGAGCGGTCACGAGACGCGCAGCGCCGAGTCCTGCCACCGAGCCCAACCCCAGCGCCACCACCGGCACCGTGCCAAGATTGGCGACCACCAGATCCCAGGCCGGATTTGCCGGAACATAGGTGCGCCCCTCGGTTTCGAGCGTCTTCACCGAACCACCGCCGCCCGTCCCGTCCACCAGACGGATCAGTGGCAGGCGAAGCTCCAACGCCATCTGCTCGCCGATGATCTGCTTGCCGCGGATCGATGCGTCTGCGGCACCGCCGCGCACCGTGAAATCGTCGCCCCCCACCACCACCGGCCGGCCCTCGATAAGGCCACGCCCGACGACGAAATTCGCCGCCATGAAGCTGTCGAGGGTGCCGGCCGCGCCATACTGCGCCTTTCCGGCGATCGCGCCCACCTCGTGAAAGCTGCCGGGATCGAGAAGCCTGGCAATCCGCTCGCGTACAGTCAGCTTGCCGCCGTCATGCTGGCGTTTGACCTTCTCGGCTCCGCCCATTTGCCGCGCCAGCGCTTCCCGCCGGCGCAGCTCCTCGATGTCGCTTTCCCAGCCCATCGGTCCTTTTTCCTCTGGCGGGACAGGATGCTAGCAGCCTCGGGTGCGCTCGGCCATGGCTGTGAGGCTGACGCCCCGGTTATCCAGGCCGCCGACAATGCACGTAAAGCTTGGGATGATCGGGACGCACCGGACGTTTATAACCCTTGCCCGGTCAGGGCGCGTTGCGCCATGCTGATGTTCTAGCGCAGGTAGACTTTCGCTTCCTGCGCAAAACCGAAATCACGAGTGATGTTGCTTATGATGTTTTCTTCTTCGACGCGCAGGCTCGCTGCGCCCGCGCTTGCGGCCGCTGTGCTGACTTCCCTGGCCGGCTGTGCCGGTTCGCCTTCCACCGGCTCACAGGATGCCGATCTCGCGCTCATCCACGAGGTCATGGCGAAGGTGCGGGAAGGCTACGTCGAGCCGGTCACCGAAGACCGGCTGACCAAGGATAGCCTCAAAGGCATGCTCACCGGGCTCGATCCGCATTCTGACTATATGGACGAATCCGAATACCAGGAGATGCTGTCGGATAGCGAGGGCGAGTTTACCGGCATCGGCGCCGAGCTGACGCGCGATGACAGCCACCCGAAGATCCTGTCGCCCATCGACGACACGCCGGCTGCGCTTGCGGGCATCAAGCCAGGCGATGTCATTCTGCGCATCGACGGCATCCCCACGGAGACGATGACGCTCAAGGATGCCGTCGACCGGTTGCGCGGGCCGGCGGGATCGACGGTGCGGATGACCATCCTGCGCACCGGCAAGCCGCCTTTCGACGTGACGCTGACACGGGCGGTGATCCGCGTCGCCTCCGTCAAATCGCATCTCGAGCCTGGCCATATCGGCTACATCCGCATCAGCACCTTCATGGAGAAGACACAGAGCGAGTTCGTCGACGCGCTTGAGCGGCTGAAGCGCCAATCCGGCGGCAAGCTTGACGGGCTGGTGCTCGACCTGCGCAACGATCCCGGCGGCCTGTTGGATAGCGCCGTCAATGTCTCGGGCGATTTCCTCGACGGCGGCACGGTAGTCTCGATCCGCGGCCGCTCGGAGGGCGAGGACGAGACCTTCGATGCGCGCCCCGACGGCGACCGGCTGCACGGCGTTCCGGTGGTCGTGCTGATCAACAGCGCCTCCGCTTCCGCTTCCGAGATCGTCGCCGGCGCCCTGCAGGACCGCCATCGCGCCACCGTCCTCGGTACGCGCAGCTTCGGCAAGGGCTCGGTGCAGACCATCATCCCGCTCGACGGTCACGGTGCGCTGCGGCTGACCACCGCGCGCTACTACACACCGTCCGGACGCTCGATCCAGGGCGAAGGCATAACGCCCGATCAGGTCGTCCTGCCGCCAAAGAACGAGCAGGTGGTCGACGCTACCGTCGTGCATGAGAACAACCTGCCGGGCGCGCTCAAGAATACCGGACCCGAAGACAGCGACACCGGCCGGAAGACCACCGCCCTCTCGCCAGCCTCGCAGAAAGAGGAAGCGAGCGAGGACGTGGCCATCGATCCGGCGGTGATCGGCACATCCAAGGATTACCAGCTCCAGATCGCAGTGAAGCAGCTGAAGGAGATGGTCGCGCGCGGCGGTCCGGCCGGCCGGACCTGACCCGGGCTCAGGCGAACGGCCGCTCTGTCCACCAGGGGAAGAACCCCGGCATGTCCCGGCTAACCTGCTGGGTGAAGCGCGGCTTCCGCTTTTCCAGGAACGAGGCAACGCCTTCATAGGCGTCCGGCGAGCGTCCCATCGCCTGTATACCGCGCGAATCGATCTTGTGCGCCTCCATCGGATGGTCGGCGCCGAGCATGCGCCAGAGCATCTGCCGCGCCATGGCCGCCGACACTGCAGAGGTGTTCTCGGCAATCTCGCGCGCGACGGCGCGCGCCGCAGGGAGCAACTCCGGCAACGGCAGCACCGCCTTGACGAGCCCGCCCGCCCGCGCCTCCTCGGCGCCGAAGACACGGCCGGTCAGCACCCAATCGAGCGCCTGCTGAATGCCGACGAGACGCGGCAGAAACCAGCTGCTGCACGCTTCCGGAACCACGCCACGCCGGGTGAAGACGAAGCCGAAGCGCGCGCCATCGGCGGCGAGACGCATGTCCATCGGCAATTGCATGGTGGCGCCGACGCCGACCGCCGGGCCGTTGACCGCCGCGATCACCGGTTTGCGGCACTCGAAGATGCGCAGACTGACCGTGCCGCCACCGTCGCGGCGCTGCTCTTCCGCGGCAATCGCGCCCCGCGCCGCGTAGTCGAAGGTCTTGGCGCCGGCGGAAAGGTCGGCGCCGGCGCAAAAGGCGCGGCCGGCGCCGGTGACGATGACCGCGCGGACCGCATCATCGGCATCGATGCGGTCGAAGGCGTCCAGCAGCTCCAGCCGCATGGTGTTGGTGAAGGCGTTGAGCTTCTCCGGACGATTGAGGGTGATGGTGGCGATCCCGTCGTCGACCGCGTAGAGGATCTCGCTGAACATTGCTGTCTTTCGTCCTTCCCGGCGTTGCCACCAGGCGCCGCGGTCAGACGATCGCGATGCTCGGCGCTCCGCCCTCTTTCCAGATATTGAAGACGGCATCCCACTCGGCAATCTGCCGGCTGCGCATGCGCCAGAACTCCCTGCCGCGGCCACGCACGCCTTCCCATGAGGTGTCCCAATCGTTGCCTATGAGATCGCTCATCACCATGCGCAGATTTCTCGAGACGTTAGCGGCGCTGCCGCGCGAAGCGGGCACGGAGGAGGCGCTCGATCGCGGCGCGATCGCGCATCTCCGGGAAATCGCCGAAGCGAGCGACCGCGTCTTCGGTAAAGCCGGTGACGATGCTGGCGATATCAGCGCGCGCGAACCGCGCTTCGACGTCCTTCACGATGTCGGCCGCGATCGCGAGCGTCAGCGCGTCGCCTGATTGCGTCGCCGCCATCCTGCCCTCCCCGCTCAATCCGACCGCGGCTCAGTCTTCCTCGGCGAGCACCTCGCTTGCATGCTCGTGCTCGGCGAGCCGCTCCTCGCAGCGCTCGGCCAGCTCGACGAGCTCCGCCGCTTCGCTGCCGCTCGTCTCCTCGGCGGCGCGGCGGCACCGCTCCGCCATTTGGCGCAGATAGACGATGCTTCCTGAACGGCCGATCATGTGCCCCCAGCCTCCGGCGAGCGCCTTTTTCTGCCTGTGGATAAGTTTCTGCTGACGCGAAGTTCTCGCCGTCTCACTCATAGCCGTGCCGCCGAGGGTTGTCCATCGGCCCTCCGGCGGGGCAATATCCAGCCGCCGAAACCGCGTTGCCCCTGCCGCAACATGGATGCGCCTATACCTTCGATTTCCATGCCGGTCCGAGCGCTGCTGCTTGGCGAGCGCCTCGATACGCGCGGGCTGGAGCGCGACGACACCATCGCCACCAACCCGCTGACGCTGCGCATCGGCCGCAACGGCATCGCTTTTCTCTTCCGCTACGGTGTCGCCGTCTTCGCCGGATTGTCGGCGATCGAGGAGGACGAGGTCGTGCGCTCGCTGCGCCCGCGCATCAGCGAGCCGGCGGCTGCGCCGGAGACCGATCAGCTCCAGATTCTGATCAGGCCCGGTGGCGAGGATCAGGTCGATCCCTCGGGCGCCATCCTGCTCCGGGAAGCGTCCGCAGAGCGGCTGCAGATCGTCGCCAATGTGCTGTCGAAGAGTCTAATCCTATCTCATTACGAGGCCCGCATCGCCAATGCTTTCGATCAGATCGAGCCGCTGGCCGAGCGGCTACAGAGGACTGGCCGCAGCGGCTACCAGGCGCGGCAGCTGTTGCAGCAAATCGGTCGGGTACTGCTGACCCAGCAGCGCATGGTCGGACGCGCGGAGATGGAGGAGAAGCCCGACGTGCTCTGGGATCACCCGGAGCTCGAGCGGCTTTACGCGCGGCTCGAGGACGAATATGAACTCGCCGAGCGCAGCCGCGCCCTGGAGGCCAAGCTTGTGCTGGTCAGCGATACCGTCGGCACGGTGCTCGACCTCGTGCAAAACCAGCGCGCCGTAAGGCTCGAATGGTACATCATCGGACTGATCGTCATCGAGATTCTGCTCAGCGTCGCGGACATGATGCTGCGGCTGCGCGGCGCAGGCTAAGGCCAGACATCACCCCCGACCAGCCGTCCTGCGGTCGACATCGGCAGGCGCAGCGCCCGGACGATAGCCGAAGGAGTAGACACGCCGCTGATGGCGGCGGTCGGCATCGGCGTGTGGACCGAGATCCCACAGCTCCAGCGTGTACCACCAGCTCGCCTTGGGCTGCTGCGGTCCGGCAATCGGCGCGAGGTTGAGGACAACGTAGCTGCCGCCGATGCGCAGCAGCTCACTCGCATGATCATTGCTGCCGATGGCGTTGTGCTTAGCGAGCCAGTCGCCATCTTCGGCTTGTGCCGTCGACAGCAGGCGGCAGCCCCGCGGCGCGACCGCTACATAGGTGCCGGGAATGAGCGCCGGGTGGTCGCTCTCTTGCGACGCGGCGCCGCGCCCGCGATCGGCCAGCACATAATGTTCGCCGCGGAACACCAATACCTCGTCGCTGCGTCGGCCGGAGACGGGGATCTCCAGTCGATAGACGGCAAAGCCGCGCGTTGCAGCATAAGGGCGATGCGCGACGGTGATGCCCAGCGGATCGAGCCCGCGGCAGCGCTTGCGCAGGCGCAGATAGCTCGGCATGTCAGGCTGGTCCGAGCGCTCGACCGGCTCGATCACGGTAAAATCGCCCTGCCGCAGCTTCGCCAGCAGGGGCGCGCAGTCGACGCCCTCGCCGCAGCCGCCCTCCGGCTTGAAGGCGCGGCCGTTCAGCAACTGAGCGATCGTTGCCTTGGCGTGATCGGCGTAGGCATGGGATGCTTGCGGGGCGGCATCGGCCACCGGCGTCAGCATCAACGCCGCGGCGAGCGCAAGAGCCGACCATGCCGGCCGCGCTCCGATCTTCTTCTTCATGCCGCTGGGGCGTCCCATCGGGCTCCTCTGGTCATCTCCGCGCCAGCGTCTCGGCCACGAGGGCACGGCAAGCGCCCGGCCGGCGGCGCACCGCCAAGTCGGCAGCAGCATGGCGGGCGCGGCGCCGTTCACAAAGCCGCCTCATTGTCGCACCGCGCGGACAATCACACCACCCGGGAAACCAATTCGATAGCGGCAAAAAGTGGCATTTGGGAGCAATCGCGGCGAATCCGCGGGTTTTTGCCCGCGGCACAGGCGGCGGGCGAGCCTTTCGGCGGCGCCCCACCGGCGATCGGCATGGGACCCGGCTCGGTGCTTGTGCATGCGCTCCGCATTGCGATCGTCAGCGGTCGCTCGTATGGCAATTCCTCAGCCTCTACACCACGACCGCCATATACCTCTATCTTGATCGCGCAGCCTTGGCTTTGCACCACTGGCGGAGCTGGGGCCGTGGGCGCACGCGCACGGCAACCGAGCGCTACCGGAGATCCAGAACGGGCCCGCACCATGTCGAAGCACGATGACGACGAGAACGAGGGCGATGACCGCAGAACGCGGAGCCTGGCCGGGCTCGCGGCGATCCTGCTCCTTGCAGTGATCGCGCTTTATCTGATCGACCGGTTGCGGGGCGTGTCGGAGCTGCAGGACTGCTTCATGTCGGGACGGACCAATTGCGCACCGATCGACACCCGCTGACGGGGCTCGCCGCCCGCTGGCTGACGGCGGCAGGAGGGCGCGGCGGGCTTCAGCTTCGCGGCAGCAAGCCCGGCTGCAGCTTGCAGCCCTGCCGATACCGTCCTAAATCGCCGGCATGCCTCAGGTTGAGCGCCGCTTTCTCACCACCGTGTCGCACTATGTTGCTGGGCGGCTTCGTTATCCGCCGCCGCTCATTACCGCCGTCGCCGATGCGGTACGGCTCGAGCGCAGCGACCGGCTGCTCGATCTCGGCTGCGGTCCCGGCTTTCTTGCGATCGCTTTCGCGCCCCATGTCGCTGAGGTAGTGGCGATGGATCCCGAACCCGCCATGCTCGCCGCGGCCGAAGCAGCGGCGCAGGGTGCGAAGGGACGCTTTAGCTTCGTGCTCGGCGGCTCGGAGCAGCTCGGGCCCGAGCTCGGGCGCTTCGCGCTCGTTACCATGGGGCGCTCCTTCCACTGGATGGACCGACCGCGGACGCTTGCCACGCTCGACCGCATGATCAAGCCCACGGGCGGCGTCGCGCTGTTCGTGGATCGCCAACCCGACGCGCCGGAGAATGCCTGGCACAAGGCATGGCGCGCGACGCGCGAACGCTTCGCTTTGCAGGAAGCGGCGCCGCGCCCAGCGGACGCGAAGGATCACGCATCGGTGCTGCGGCAGTCGGCCTTCAGCAACGTCCGCCGGCTCGCCGAACGCTATTGCCGACGGACGAGCGTGGACGAGCTGGTCGCACGCGCGCTCTCCACCTCCACGACTTCGCCGGCGGTGCTCGGCCAAGACCAGGCGCGATTCGAGCAGGAGATCCGCGCGGCCGTGGCACCCTTTGCAGAAAACGGCGCCGTCACCGAGCTCGTGGAGGCGGAGGCGCTGCTTGCCACCCGGCCGCCGACCGGTCAGCCGCCGAGATAGGCCTTCACCACCGACGCATCGGCGGCGAGTTCCGCCGGCGTGCCCGACATGACGATCTGTCCGTCGCGCAGGATGTAGGCGCGGTTCGCCACCGAAAAGCCGGAACTCAGGCTCTGCTCGGCGAGCAGTACGCTCATGCCCTGGCTCTGCAGCCTCGGCAGCATCCGGAAGATCGAGAGCACGACCTTGGGCGCGAGTCCGGCGGAGGGCTCGTCGAGCAGCAGCAGCCGCGGGTCGGTCATCAGCGCGCGGGCAATCGCCACCATCATCTGCTCGCCGCCGGAAAGCGTGCCTGCCGCCTGACGCAGCCGCGCGGCAATTTCCGGGAACAGCCCCAGCACGCGCTCGCGCAGCTCGGCGCGACGCGACGCAGAGCAGAGGCGACCGCCGAGCTGGAGATGCTCGGCCACCGACATGCGCGGGAAGAGCTCGCGTCCGCTCGGCACATGGCCGATGCCGGCGCGCGCGACCAGGTGCGCCGGACGGCCGCCGATCGACTCACCGAAGAGCCGGACGCTGCCGGAACGCGGCGCGAGAATGCCGGCGATGGTCCGCAGCAGCGTCGTCTTTCCCGCGCCATTCGCGCCCAGCAGCATCGTGATGCCACCGGCCTCTATCTCGAGCGACACGCCATGCAGGATGGTCAAGGGACCGATGCCGGTGACGACGTTCTCGACGCTCAGCGCCGGAGCGGATGCCGGCTGCGTCGCCGGCGCAGCGACGCTCACAGCATCTCTCCGAGATAGGACTGGATGACGACGGGATCGCGCAGCACCGCCTCCGGCGTGCCTTCGGCGATCTTCTTGCCCTGGTCGAGCACGATCATCCGGTCAGAAAGATCGGCGATGGCGGAAATCACGTGCTCGACGCCGGCGACGGCCGCGATGCCGAACTCCTTCATCCGCCGCAGCACTGCGCGGATTTCCTCGTGCTCCTCATGCGTCATGCCCGCCATGACCTCGTCGAGCAAGATGAGCGTCGGATCGAGGGCCAGCGCTCGCGCCAGCTCGAGACGGCGCTGGCGACCGGGTGTCAGGCTTTCGGCGGGCTCGAGCCAGAACGCGTCGAGCCCCACCGTCTCCAGCGCCCAGGCGGCTTGCTCGACCGCCCGATTGGCGCGCCGTCCGTTGCCGGCCGCGAGCAGCACATTCTCCCACACGGTCATGGAATCCATGAGGCGCGGGATCTGAAACGTGCGCGCGATGCCGCGGCGCGCGCGCTCATAGGCGGGGATCGGCGCGACCGGCGCACCCTCATAGAGCACCTCGCCATCGCTGGGCGGGACGAAGCCGGTGATCGCATTGAAGAGCGTCGTCTTACCGGCACCATTCGCCCCGATGATGCTGACCGTTTCGCCGCGCCGCACGCTGAGCGAGATCCCGTCGAGCGCCACCACGCCGCCGAAGCGGACGGTGAGGTTCTTCACCTCGAGCACGGCGGTCGCTGCTCCCGCAGCGCCTTGTGGCGCGGCTTTGGGCCGCTCGACGCGCGGAAACTGCGGTGGCGCAAGCACCGGGCGGCGGCGCAGCCAACCGAAGCGATTGGCGATGCCGACGATGCCGCCCGGGAAGGTCAGCACCACGGCCATGACAAGCGCGCCATAAAGCGCAAGTTGGAGGTCCGGCACATATGCCCAGAGCTCCTCGCCCACCAGCATCAGTACGAGCCCCCCGAGCGCGGGGCCCCACAGCGTGCCTATGCCGCCGAACAACGTGAAAACCACCACCTGCAGGTCGATCGTCGGATCGAAGACGCTCGGCGGATCGATGTAGCTGCGGTTCCAGGCGACGAGCCCGCCGACCGTTGCCGGCACCAGCGCGCTCAGTACAAAGCTCACCACCTTGACCCGCACCGCCGGCACGCCAAGCGCCACCGACGCACCCTCGTCGTCGCGCACCCCCATCGCGGCGAGCCCCCATTGCGAGCGCGAGAAGTAGGCGTTAAGGCCGAAGCCGACCAGCGCCGCTACGGCCATGCAGAGATAGATCGGCAGCGGCGTCAGTTGCGCCGGAAGAGTGAGACCCACCGCGCCGCCGATGAAGGGGATGTTCTGCGCCAGCACGCCGAGGATGCGCGCGAGACCCAGCATCCCGAGCGCAAACATGATGCCGCGCAGGCGTAGCATCACCGTGCCCAAGGCCAGCGCGCAGACGCCGCTGACGATGGCCGCGACAAGGATGGCGAGGTACCACGGCACGCCGGTGTGCAGGACGAGCACAGCAGTGGTGTAGGCACCGATACCGAAGAACGCGACTTGGCCGAAGGAGAGATAGCCGGTGAAGCCGCTGATCAGATTCCAGGAATAGGCGAGCGCGATCGAACTGAGAATGTCGGTCGCGAGCTGCAGCAGATAGGCCGAGGAGAAGACCGGCACCGTCGCCAGAACGAGGATTGCGAGCGCCAGTAAGCCCTGCGTCACCCCGCGCCGAAAGCGTGCTCCCTTGTCCTGCGCCACCGGGGCGGCGGGTTGGAACACGGCGTCGACCGGCCGTTCCTCGAGGCTCATCGCCGGTCGCTCCAAAGCGGCCGCCCGGACTTCCCTAGCCCTTGCGGCCGCACGATCATGAAGAAGATGAGCAGCAGATAGGGCACGACATATTCCGCGTCGCCGCCGAAATAGTATCCGACCACCGACTGAACGATGCCGAGCATCAGCGCGGCCAGCGCCGCGCCCTGATAGTCGCCGAGGCCGCCCAGCGCGACGATGACGAAGGCGAGAATGGTCAGCGTGTCAGCAGTCGGCGCCGCCAGCGGGATCACCAGGATCAGCAGCACGCCCGAGGTCGCGGCGAGCGCGCAGCCGATCGCGAAGGCGAAGGCGCGCATGCGGCGGACATCGATGCCGACGCTGAGCGCGCCGATCTGGTTCTGCGACGTGGCGAGCAGCGCCTTGCCGGATTCCGTGCGCCTCAGCCAGATCTGCAGCGCGCCCGAAATCGCTGCACCCAGCAGGCCCGATGCCACCAGCGCCTCGTTCACCGCGAGGCCGCCAATGCTCCAGGTGGTCTGCAGATCGGGAAGCGAGACGTATTGCGAGCCGAAGAGGTTGAGACCACCCTCCACCAGCACGTATGAAAGCCCGAACGTCACCATCAGACTCAGCAGCTCGAAGCGCTTGCCGGTATCGGAGAGCGGCTCGAGCAGCCAGCGCTGCAGAAGAAGCCCGATTGCCATCATGACCGCGAAGACCAGCGGCAGCAGAAGCAAGGGGTTCTGGTGGGTTGTCGTCGCGAACCAGAAGGTAAAGAGGCCAGCAAGGGTGATGATGGCGCCGTGCGCAAGATTGACGACGCCCATCACGCCGAAGACGAGGTTGAGCCCCTGGGCGAGAAGCAGATACATCCCGCCCAGGAGCACCCCGTTGATCAGCAACTGCAGAAAGATCACGAAGCGGAACCCCCTTGGACCGCCTCAGTGTGCGGTATACGGAATCTGCGGCTTCGCCTCCGCCAGATCCGCCGGCCAGATGAGCTTCCGGCCGTTATCCTGGATCTGGAACATGTATTGCTTGAACTGGGTGCCGATGCCGTTCGGGCCTGCCTTGAAGGTGCCCTGGACGGTTGCGACCGAGTTCTTCATCAGCCAGTCGCGAAGCTTGGTCTGATCGAGCGATTTCGTCGCCTCGACCGCCGCGCCAAGCGTCTCGATGGCAGAATATGTCGCGGCCGAATGATAGTCCGGATCTTCGTGGTACTTCGCCTTGTAGGCGGCGATGAACTCGGCATTGCCCTTCGTCTTCAGGCTCGGCCACCAAGTCGTGTTCGAAATGACGCGGTTCGCCAGTGGGCCGATCGCGCTGTTGAACTGCGCCTCGGCCGGGCCGATCGTCTCGGCGAGGAACTTCGGCGCGAAGCCCACGCGCTGCAGGGCCTGCGTGAGGCCGACCGCGTCGGGGTAATAGCTGCAGGCGACTACCACATCGGGATTGCTGTTCTTGATCGCGAGCGCGATGGACGAGAAATCGGGCTGCGGCAGGGCATAGGTCGTGTTGTAGACCACCGGCATGCCGAGTTTGTCCGCCTGCTCCTGACGCGCCTTGCCGCAAGCGAGCGAATAGGCCGACTGCAGGGCCAGTACCGCGACATTCTTGGCGCCGTGGCTCTTCGCCAGCGGCAACATGCCCTCGAGATAACCCGTCGAGGTGGCGATGCCCTGGATGTTCCAGAGGTTACCCTGGACAAAGATGTCGGGCAGCGAGGCGCCTGGGTCGATCATCACGTGCTGATACTTGTTGGCGAGGGGCGCCACCGCCTGAGTGATGCCGCTCGAATAAGGCCCGATCACGAGATCGACCTTGTCTTCCGTGATAAGACGGGTGTAAAGCCGCACCGCCGTGCCGGGCTCGCTCTTGTCGTCGTAGTATTTGAGTTCGAGCTTGCGCCCGAGCCAGCCGCCATGCGCATTCGCCTCGGCGACGCCGAGCTCGAGCCCGCGCAGGTGATAGCCGGCATCGACCGCGAGAGCGCCGGTCTCCGACACGGAAGCGCCGATGACGATGGGACCTGCCGCGTTCGCTGCCGGAGCGGCGAAAATCGCGGTGGCCGCAAGGAGCGCCGCGACAATAGAAGACCGCTGCGCCAGTGATGTGCTTACTTTCATCCTCATTTCCTCCCTGGTGAGCCCGTCGATCCTGGTTTCAGCGGACCGCTTCGGCTCTTCTCGAATGGCGTTGACTACACCGCCATCCGCGAACGAGCAAGTCAAACCGGCCCGCCTGCTGTCCGAAGAGCCAATTCCGGCCGCAAGTCCGGCCAGCTGCTTGGCCCGATGGTGTTTGTTGTTGTCGGCGATTAGACGTGCCCCCGCCCACGCGTTCACGTGAATATTTTGTAATTTAGCGGGAAGGACGAACCGCGCAACCGGTCCGAAGACCACGTTAAAATCCACCGTTCCGGTGCTCCGGCCGGCTCATCTGTGAGGTCTGCAAAGCTTGAAAGGGGATGGAGCGGGTGAAGGGAATCGAACCCTCGTCGTAAGCTTGGGAAAGCTATAAAGCGGACGCCCACGGATGTCCGGAAACGCCAAAGAACGCTTGAGTCTCAGGCACTTCTCGCGCTACCATTCCTTGGCGTTCGAGAACGTTCCGCGACAGTTTTTCCGTATTTTTTCCGTACGGGTTCGACGGTTGCTCCCATGGCCAGAGCCGTTCGTGATTCCAGGATTGACAGCCGGTCGGCGCGCCAGCGCCTCAAGCCGCAGCCAGAGCCCTATTGGCGCAAGATCGCGCGCGGTCGCTACATCGGGTACCGCCGAGCGCGCGAGGGCGGCAGCTGGGTCGCGCGCTATCGAGACGACGCCGGGCGCCAGCATTACCGCAACTTCGGCTCCGCTGACGATGCGCTAGATGCGAATGGCGGCTCGGCGCTCAGCTTCGATCAGGCTCAGGAGCGCGCCCGTGAGTGGTTCTTGCAACTCGATCGCGAGGGCGCTGACGAGGCAAGCGGCGGCCGCTACACCGTCGCCGACTGCATGGCGGACTACTTAGGATGGGTGCAGGAGCATCGGAAGTCGCATAGACATCTGAAGACGTACACTGAGGCTTACATTCTGCCGCGGCTGGGCGCGATTGACACGTCGAAGCTAACCACACCCATGATCAGAAGGTGGCACCAGCAGCTCGCCGCCGAGCCGCCGCGCGCTCGGACCGGCAGAGGCAAGAGCCAGCAGTATCGCATCGAGGATCCGGATCCCGCCGAGGCAGAGAGAAAACGGCGCCTGCGCGCCAATCGCCACCTGGTCACGCTTCGGGCGGCGCTGAGCAAGGCGTGGCTTGACGGGCGGATCGCGCGCAATGATGCCTGGACCCGCGTGCGGCCCTTCCCCGGGGTGGAGCGGCCGCGCTCGCGCTTCCTCAACCACAATGAGGCACGGCGGCTTCTGAACGCGTGCAGGGCGGATCTGCGGCAGCTGGTCCAGCTCGCCCTGCTAACCGGCGCCCGCTATGGCGAGCTCTGCGCGCTAAGCGTTCGAGACTTCCAGACGGAGAGCGGCACGCTCTTTGTTCGCGACAGCAAGAGCGGTAAGCCGCGCCACATCGTCCTCAATGCTGAGGGCGTCGCATGCTGCCGCCAGCTGAGCGCCGGGCGCCCGATCAACGCGCCGCTGCTCGCTAGGTCCGACGGCTCCCGCTGGAGCCGCGATCATCAGTTCCGCCCTTTCAAGGCGGCGATCAAGGTCGCCCGGCTCGATGCCACGTTCACGTTCCATGAGCTGCGGCATACCTGGGCGAGCCTCACGATCATGGCGGGCGCGCCTCTTATGGTCGTGGCGCAAAATCTTGGGCACCGAGACACGAGGATGGTCGAGCGGCACTATGGCCACCTCGCGGACAGCTACGTAAGCGAGATGATCCGCAAGACCGCACCCAGCTTCGGCGAGCCGCTCGAAAGCAATGTCGTGCCGCTAGTCGGCTAGCTCCAATGTGAGAGGCGCACCTCGTGCCAGCAGGAAAGGCCCCGATCCGAGGAGCGATTGGGTTTCAGAAAAGGGTGCCCGAGACGGTGAGCGCGAGGTCGCTCCTCGACTACAAGAGCAGAAATCATCGCTGCTTGAGCGAGGAGGAGCTGGAGGAGCACAGCTGCAAGATCCGAGAGGCACTCGGTAGCTACCTTGGATTTAGCGAGTCGACCCCCCTGCTGACGGGAACCCAGCGGAGACGCGCGATACGGGAGGTGCGCAGTGTGGCACAAAGCCTACTGCGCGCCATCCGCTCGGATGATCGGGTTAGCGGATGGCGTGAGCGACTGCTGACCAGCCTCAGATCAAAAGATGTCAACACTCGAAAGCTGATAAACGACTGGCTGGTGCGCCGCTGGGAGTTCCGCCGTAACAGGGGCTATGATCGAAGCCTGCAGGGTCTTGAGCGGCAACTCGTCAAATCGGCTTGGCCCAATGTCAGCCCGGGGGATCGGCGACGACTAGAGGCGTGGCTTGGCGTGCTCGCGCAGATTCCTGATCCTGAGCTGCCCAAAGGAACGGGCCGCGCTCCCCTGCTTGAGGAGCTACTTCGAGAGCTGGCGCCAATATGGGAGGCGATCACGGGGCTCAGCGCTCTCTCCCGCCAGACTTGGCTTGTAGATAGCAAGCAGGATACGAAGGAGCATAGGCGATTACGGCTTCATGGCTGGCTTAGCAATATGCTACGGCTCGCAGGAAGCGACGTGGAGGTTTCCGAGGGCGCGGTCCTGGACGCCCTCCGCAAGCTGAGGGGAAAAAATCCGGTACCCCTGACGGCCGCCAAGTAGGGGCGCCACTCTTGCTCCGTTCTCGCCGGAGGCCCGGCGAACACGCACGGAGCATTAAGAATGAGCACATTAGATCGTAGGCGGGGAGAGTCTCCGAAGGCAGCTCTCTCTATTGCCGAATTCTGCGCGAGCTGCTCGATCGGCCGCACCACCTGCTACGCAGAGATCAAGGCCGGTCGCCTGCGGACGGTCAAGGTCGGCCGTAGGACCCTTGTGCCGGCTACCGAGATCTATTCCTGGCTCGGCCGCCTCTCGACGCAGGAGGGCAGGTAAGATGCCCCTCGACCCTCCCCGCACTCTCGTCATTGTCGCATGGTGCGAGGAGTCGACGAGCCTCGACTGGCTCTTGGCCCGTCCTGCGTTCGCGGTGGTCGATGTGGAGGGCACATGCTCAGTTGACGAGCTAACGCTCCACCCTGCCATCGTGACGGCCCGCGCGTTGGGGCTTCCTGTGCTCCTCGCGTTTGAGGACCCGATGAACGCGCATGAGTTCCAACAGAGATGCGCCGCCGCTAAAGGACAAGTCCTTTGACCCCCGCAGAGGAGCTCACCGCCGCTCTGGGCGGCACTTGGGACGGCGGGTACGGGCTCGCACCGTGCGTTGTGAAGGATCACCCCAGCCCAAGTCTCAGCATTATCAATGGCAAGCGCGGACCTTTCGTCACCTGCCGGGAAGGCTGCCCATCGGGCTTTGTTCTCGCCGCACTGCGAAGGCGAGGCTTGATGCCAGAGAGGAGCAGCGGCCGATTGGATGATGCGCATATTGAGCAGGTCCGGGGCGGCGAGAGCCTCCAGGCGCCTTCGTCCAATCCGATTAGGTCGGCCAGTATCGACAAGGAATATCGAGTCACTCTCGATCGAATCCGCACTGCGTTGCTCACTGCGGCAGGCATGACCGGAGCGATGCGCCAAGTCGGCGGGCTTATGCTCAACTACACGAATCGACGGATGTTCGAGCACAAGCGCGTGGTTTGCTCATGGCTTTCGGAGGCTACGCTAGCATCGCTAAGCACGCTTTCCGAGAGTGGAGTCCGGAAGGCGCGGCGAGCGCTCCGAGAATGCGGGTCCATTGTCGCGACGAGGCAGGGTGGCGCTGGCCGAGGCGACACCACCGTGTATCAATTTGACCTGGGCTGGGTAGAGCGGATGGAGGTCGCGCTCAAATCAAGACAGGCTCACCGGGAATCGGCTAGGGGGCACAGGAGTGAGGCGGAAAACGGCGATAGCCCCGTCGGGGGCGAGGCCGGTCACCTCCAGACGGGCTCGGCGGGACTGGCTAGAGGTGACGAGGCGCGCCCCGAATCCCTTGATTTAACCTCTTGAGAAAATCGACGGCTCGGCAAGTGGTCGGTGGCATCGGCATCGAGCCCGAATGCTCCAGCCAGCGACTCGTGCATTTGGGAGCAGTCTCGAGCGCGCTAAATCGACGTCCTCCTCTGTCGCAGTCGTCGTGTCTCAGCTGAAATCGGGGATCATCGCCTGAGTCGCGTAGCACGTGGCCTCATGACAACACAGCCAGAGCGCGCGCTGGCACTTGCAGCCTGGCGCTTCCATAAGATCTTGGCGCGCCTCTCATGACATCCAGCGCCGCACGAGCCTCAGCGGCAAACCTGTTGTCAAACGTTGTCATCGGGCGGCCTTGCGGCCGCTCAATAGCTTGCACTGAAATCGGACGCCTTCCGAGTGACGTACACTTGATTGCAGATCGCTCCACGTCGATTTCGGGGAAGCTTGCCGTTGGGCCGCCGTTTCTTCGCCACTAGCTACTGCAGCTCGAGGCGATCGGGGTCAAGCGACAAAGGCCGCATCACGGAGTCGCACTCGGAACCGTATCGAGGAGCGTGACAATCTCCGCGAGCTTATCACGTGCGACAGCAAGCTTGCTGATCGCGATAACCTGCTGGCGACCGGACAGCCGCAACACAGTTTCGAGCACCTGGTCGGAGCGCTGCATCAAGCACAACAAATGCGCGCCACTAGGCCCGCACGCGCCCGAAAACCAGTTTTTCACAGTGCGCTCATTTGCGCCTGTCCAACGCGCAACCGTTTTAACCGCCTGGTGCGTCTCACCGACGCCGGCCCTCAACGCTCCGGCAATCGCCAACGCATACGCCGCTTCTTCAATAGCTCGCGGAAGAACTTTGCCCTCTTTCGGAAAAGACATTCCGCGCCCCAGCATCTACATTGACAAAGTGTGTTGCGTGAACGCCGCGCACCGCAACGAAATCCGCCGAACATCAGAGATCTTCATCGTCGGATGGAATTCACGTATGAGCCCCGACATGACGCAATCGCCAGTTTCATCGTCGGAATCCCATGCCCCTGTGATCCGAGCGGCTCAGTACGTTCGAATGTCAACAGACCATCAGAAGTACTCAACAGAGAACCAAGCGGACGCCATTGCCCATTACGCCGCGACGCGCGGCATCGAGGTTATTCGAACCTATGCGGACCAAGGCAAGAGCGGCCTTCGGCTGGAGGGGCGTGACGCGCTGAAGCTCCTCATCAACGACGTGCAGAACGGACAAGCGGATTTTTCGACGATACTCGTTTACGATGTCAGTCGCTGGGGACGTTTCCAAGATGCCGACGAGAGCGCGTTTTACGAGTACATCTGCAAGCGCGCAGGCATTCGCGTCGAGTATTGCGCCGAGCAATTTGAGAATGACGGAAGCCCCGTATCCACCATCGTAAAAGGGGTGAAGCGGGCTATGGCTGGTAAGTACAGCCGTGAGCTATCGGCCAAAGTATTCGGCGGACAGTGCAAGCTGATCGAGCGCGGCTATCGTCAGGGGGGCCCGGCGGGCTACGGCCTTCGACGAATGCTCGTAGACCAAGGTGGAGCCGCGAAAGGAGAGTTAGCTCGCGGCCAACACAAGAGCATACAAACCGACCGCGTGATACTCGTTCCAGGGCCGCCGAGCGAAGTCGAGACAGTTCAGTGGATCTATCGGACTTTTGTTCAGGACGGCAGGCAAGAGCCCGAGCTAGCTGAGCTGCTCAATGCACGCGGCATCAGGACAGATCTTGGTCGGCGCTGGACCCGAGGCACGGTTCACCAGATTCTGATCAATGAGAAATACGTCGGATGCAACGTCTGGAACCGCGTCTCGTTCAAGCTGAAGCGTAAGCGGGTTCACAACGAGCCCGATATGTGGATCCGAGCCGAGGACGCATTTGAGCAAATCGTCGATCGCAGCACCTTCCAAGCGGCGCAAACGATCATACATGAGAGGTCGTGCCGAAGGACCGATGAAGAGATACTCGACCGTCTGCGCAGCCTTTTGGAAAGACGAGGATGGCTCTCAGGTCTAATTATCGATGAGGCAGAGGACCTCCCCTCGACCAGCGTTTATCGATATCGGTTTGGAAGTCTGCTGCGGGCGTATCAGCTGGTAGGCTTCACCCCGGATCGGGACTATCAATACATTGAGATAAACCGCGCGCTGCGGCGAATACATCCGCAGGCCGTCGGCGACGCGACTGCCGAAATCGTTAAGATAGGAGGTCGGGTCGACCGGGATCCGGATACTGACCTTCTCACTGTGAACGAGGAATTCACGGCTTCGCTTGTCATTGCCCGCTGTCAGCAGACGCCTGTGGGGTCACTGCGATGGCACGTTCGCTTTGAGACCGGATTGGCTCCCGATCTCACCGTCGTAATCCGGATGGATCGCGACAACGACGAGCGCCTTGACTACTACCTCTTGCCCAGAATCGACATGACTTTGCCCCGCTTGCGCCTTGCCGAGTTCAATGGCGCAACGCTTGATGCTTATCGATTCGGATCGCTCGAGAGCTTCTTCCAGATGGCGGCACGTGCGAAGCTTATGGAGGTAGCCTGATGAACGACAGACCATTGCCCGTCGTCGAGATGATTCCGATCGAGCTTGTTACCGTGGTGAACCCTCGTGTGCGCAATCGCAAGGTCTTCAAGACGGTCACCGAGAACATAGGTGAAATTGGGCTAAAGCGCCCGATCACCGTTACCCAGCGCCAGCATCACGATGGCATCCGCTATGAGCTGGTTTGTGGGCAGGGTCGGCTGGAGGCGTATCGCGCCCTCGGTCAACGCGAGATCCCTGCCCTCGTCGTTGATGCGGATACCGAAGACTGCATGGTTATGAGCCTGATTGAGAACCTGGCACGGCGGCAGCACAGAGCGATCGACCTCCTACACGATATTCAGGGCCTCAAGCAGCGAGGATATAGCGAGGCGGAGGTCGCCGAAAAAACCGGTCTCACCATCGAGTATGTTCGGGGGGTCACTCGTCTGCTTGAGACGGGAGAGCATCGGCTCCTGCGCGCTGTCGAGGCGGGCCAAATTCCGGTAAGCGTCGCCGCTCAGATTGCAGGCGCAGACGATGAGGGGGTGCAGCAGGCGCTCCAGCAAGCGTACGAAAGCAAGGAGCTTCGTGGTCGCCGATTCCTGCTAGCCAAACGGCTCGTTGAGCAACGCCGACGAAGAGGCAGAGGCCTCGAGAGCCGAGCTCGCGTGCGAAGCACTGCAGGAATGTCGTCCGCCGCGCTGGTGCGAGCGTATCGGGAGGATGTCGATAAGAAGAGGCTTCTGATCCGGAAGGCAGAGGCCGCCCGGGATCGCCTGGTCTTTGTGACCGAGGCGCTGCGCACGCTTCTCTCGGACGAGAACTTCATTACGCTCTTGAGGGCCGAGGGCCTGGATACGCTTCCCCGTAAGCTCGCGGAGAGAATGCATGCCGGAGGTGCATCAGATGCCCCGCGGCTGGCCTGATCGCACGGTGAAAATAGGTTTTGAGCGGGCGGTCCAACGGATCCCCGTCGCGTCTATCACGCCGCTAAAGCTAGTGTCTGACGCAATCAAAAAGACGCCAAAATACCTGCAGATTGCGGCGTCTGTTCGCGAGATTGGGATTGTCGAGCCGCCCGTCGTGTCGCGTGACCGGTCGGAGCGTGACCGCTTCTTGCTGTTGGATGGGCATCTTCGGATTCAGGCGCTGAAGGATCTGGGTGAGTCAGAGGTCTTGTGCCTGATATCAACAGATGATGAGGCATTTACCTACAATAAGCGGGTCAATCGGCTGGCGATCATTCAGGAACATCGCATGATACTCAAGGCGATCGAGAAGGGCGTTTCACCCGAGCGAATCGCAAGAGCGCTAAACGTCGACGTCGAGCACATCAAGAGAAAACGGCGCCTCCTAGATGGCATCTGCCCCGAGGCCGCCGATCTTCTCAAGGACAAACACCTTTCGATCAATGCGATCTGGGAACTCAAGCGGATGGTGCCACTCCGGCAAATCGAGGCTGCTGAGATTATGGTCGCGATGAATAAATTCACAGCTAGCTACGCGAGAACGCTCGTGGCGGCCACGGCGCAATCCCAATTGGTGGACGCTCGGAAATCGAAGCGCGTGAGGGGATTCACAACTGAGCAACTCTCTTTAATGGAACGTGAGTCGGCGAATCTCGAGCGCGAATTTCGCATGGCGGAGAATCCTATGGAACTGAGCACCTCGATCTAGTGCTCGCCAAAGGCTATGTCGCCAGGCTTCTTGGAAATGCAAATGTGCTGCGGTACCTCGGTCAACATCAACGGGAAATCCTCGCCGAGTTTCAGAAGATTGTTCAGCTAGAGGCCACTGCGGTTTGAGCGCACTCAGTGATCCTCCGCCTCGCGCCCCACCTCCTAAACTGGAAATACCGTGCCCAGGTCGTTCGGCCCTCGCAGGCATCGAGGTGGTCGTGCCATTGCGCCTCGCTCATGCCGCTTCCAGCCCGGAATACGGGCTAAGCGCCGATAGGACCGGCGGCCAATCCGTGGAATGTTCCCAGGGAAATACCTGTTGCCGCGCTTGGTATGGCATCGCGCCGCAAATCTGAACGCGCTTCTCGTTATCCGAGGCAGGTGATGCTCGCGATGGACGAAGATGGGCAGGCAGCTTTCGAGATTGCGGGCCAATAGAGCAACAGGTGTTGGCATCGCGCCCATGACGTCCGATGAGAAGCAAACGCGCTTGGATGAGATCAGGGCACGGCAGATTGCGATTGCCACGCGGATTGAGGACATGGATACACGCAGCCCTACGCCAACGGCGGATAAATCAAGAGTCGTGGTGTGGGATGAATACGGAGGCGTTCAGCGCAGCCTAGTTCATGGGCTCTTATGGTCCTTGTGCTACAGTGTCGTCCAGCACCTTTGGGGGCGACAATGGCGTTGATTAAATGTCCGGCGTGTGGAAAGGATATTTCAGAGCAAGCCGTTGCGTGCCCGAGTTGCGGGCACCCCATGAAACCAGAAAAGCCGAAGGCAGCGGTAAAGAATCAGAAGGCGCGCAATGGCTGCTTGGGTCTGATTGGCTTGATTGTGCTCCTGACCGTAATTGGCTCTCTTGCAGGCAATAACGATAACTCATCATCCTCAAAAAACGACAATGGGACACCGACAAAGAGTGACGCGGCGGTGCCCGCTCAGCCGAGTTGCAAGACGGACTGGACCCAATGCGCGGACAATGCCGACCTTGTAAACAACTACGACGGTTGGACCCACGTTCAGTTCGAGTGTAAGGACGCCGCGAACGACCACGCCAAATATGGCACTCCGAAATGGCCGTGGTTTGCCTTTAGCACCTTCTTGAAGGGCACTAACTACGTAACGTCAGGAATTGCCGTGGCTATTGAGAAGGACGCCCAGTTCCAGAATGGGTTTGGGGCTATGGTGCATTCTGAAGTGGTGTGTTCGTATGATCTTCGTGCCAAGCACGTCCAAGACGTGAGCATCACGGCACGCTAACGGACTTGCTGGTGCCAATGCGTCGCTTTATTTTGTTCGTAGCTTTAGCCGTCCTCCCGCTTATCCTGTCGGCCTGTTCGGATGTTGGTTTCGACCTCGCTGGCCACCCGGGCGACTGTGCTATGGGCATAGCCTGGGCAGACTGCGCACCGGGGGCGAGCAGATCGATCTGAAAATGGCCGGATGCGGCTGGCCCGGTAGAGTCGCGCAAAGAGGGCCCGAGAGCGCGAAGCACTTGACTCCCGACCCTGACGATGACCTACGATGCAGTCCGCACTCTGAGTGGAGAAGCACATGAAGCGTATACTCTCGGTGCGGCACGAGTCTTGCGCGAGCAGAGCATTTCGTGCCATTGGGGGGACCGCGCCGGCGCTGTTGATAGCCACTCTCGCCCTTTGCGTTGCAGCGGCAGCTCAAGCTCAAACTCGTACTTTCAACGCCGAAGCCCCTGGGCGCCTGCTGAGGCAATGGTCGCGTGTTGGTGTTTGGCAGACATTCTTAACGCGAAGCCTCGATCACGATCTCGTATGCGCCACGGTGAGCGGCAGAACCGAAGCAGGGCATTTTCAATATGCCGCCGGATTGAGCCAACGGCCTGACGGAATATCGTTGTTCGTCGCGGACGTAAACAAAATGGCGGTTTCCGGAAATCGCATTTCGCTGGTGATAGACGGCATTCGCGTCGGTTATTATTGGATCACGGCGCGCACTGACGGCAGCCCGTTGCACAGTGTCCGTGCGCTAGTGCCTGCCCAGGATACGGGACGCGTGATCAATCTGTTTGGCACTGGAGGCACAGTCCAGTTTGTGACGGACCGATTTACCTACACATTTCCGCTGACAGGTGCGGCTAGATCACTGGCTAACATGCGAGATTGCAGCATTGAGATGGCGAACCTGTCTCATGCAGCTTCGCACTGAGCTAAATACCGTAGCCCAAGCCCGTAGAAAAGGTATGCACCGCTGCGACGGCTACTCGATCATTTATGCCAGACCCGGCCAGAGTCCGACCGGAAGAGTTCTAAGCGAACATGGCCTTGATGTTCGGTTGCCAAAATATCTCATGCATGTCGTGCTTAGTAGCGATTGGCATATTAAAACGTACTGAGCCACCGTGTCCCGGCGCTGGCCGCGGATGTCCTCAGCCCAGGTGGAAACCTGTGCAAGCGTGGTGGCGTTCTGAAGCGCCAGTAGGTCGCGTACCTGCCGCGCAGTTGCCGGCTCGCGGAATTGCTCAGCGGTCTCGGCCGCGATGCGGTGGCCTTCGGAGCCCCAAGCGTTGGCCCGCGGTACGAAGCCACAAGATGTCGCTACCACGACCAGTGCAAAGGACCACTCAGCAATAGGCGATCGGTCCATTGTTATGCTCATTGTGACTTGAGCTGGTTAGCGGAATGGAGAATGACCTCCGCCCGCCCGCGATATAACTCGATCTTACCGCTTGCACAGACATGCTTGCCGAGCAATGTCGTTTCTGGCGTACCGAAGCCGGCGCGATCATTTCCCCAGATCACGGCTGTAAAGACCTCGTGAGGATAGGGCTTATCGAGATTGAGAAAAGTTGGTTGGCCGCGGGTGCGCTCGGCGTAGTGGGCGGAAGCGACCGTGCCGCAGACGGTGGCTGTCTCGCCCACATGGGTTGCCGCATCGTCGGGGGTCAGCTCCGCGGCCTTCGACAATCCAGGCCAGAGGACCGCCGCCAG
>Ga0134128_10000858_pt1 | contig 41471 bp, 44 predicted proteins | sample KB31754_FD_96462 | JGI IMG/M metagenome (GOLD analysis project Ga0134128, IMG submission 96462) | Terrestrial soil microbial communities with excess Nitrogen fertilizer from Kellogg Biological Station, Michigan, USA - KB3-175-4 | ecosystem: Environmental > Terrestrial > Soil > Unclassified ...
CTCCTCCTCGCCGGCGGTGCCTTCGGCGCGGGCGATGTCGATCAGGAATTTCGACGCCTTGCAATCGATCACCAGCGCGCTGTTGCCGGGCAGGAAGACCACCGCGTCCGGCCGCAGCCGGCGTCCGTCCTCGTCCTCGGTGGTGTGCTGCAGCAGGTAGTCGCGCCCTTGCTCGAGGCCGAATGAGGCGAGCGTGTTGGCAAGCCCGATCTCCGCCGCCTGGCCGGCGCCGCCCGGGCTCGACAAGGCGCGCCACAGCGTATCCAGCGCCGCGCCCTTCTCCTGCACTTGACCGTGCAGCTGCTGCACCGCCTTGGCGATCTCGTCCACCTGCTTGGTGAGCGCCGCGCTCGCCTCGCGCACGCGCTCCTCGGCTGCCTGCTTCGCCTCGGCATTCTCGCGCTTGTGATCCTCGAGGAGCTTCGAGGAGAGCTGCTGCGCGGTTGCTAGCACGGCCGCTTGTGCCGCTTGCAGGCTCTCGGCGCGCAGCCGCTCGAAATCGGCGATGCGCCGCTCGCCCTCGGTCGCCTGCTGGCGCAGCACCGCCGCGTCGCGCTCGGCCGCCGACCGAGCCGCGGCGCTTCGCGCCAGCAGCACCGCCAGCACCAGCGCGGTCATGAGCAGCAGCAGGCTGAGGCCGATCAACATTCCGTCCATAGGTGCTTCTTCTCCTCGCCGCCGCGTCGCTCATCCTACCAGGACGAAACGGGAACGGAAGCCTTTACCGCAGGGTTGACGCGGCTTCCGGGATTGCATACCTAGAACGCGGTTCTCCCGAGGATTTCCGTTCCTTTTGCCATGGCCCTGCTGCCCATCATCACCGCGCCCGATCCGCGCCTCAAAGTGAAGGCGAAGCCCATCAAGGCGGTCGACGACCAGATTCGCCGGCTGATGGACGACATGCTCGAGACCATGTACGCGGCGCCGGGTATCGGCCTGGCCGCGCCGCAGCTGGGCGTGGCGAAGCGCGTCCTGGTGGTGGACGTTGCGCGCGACGGCGAGGACGCCCAGCCGCTGCGCATTGCCAACCCCGAGATCCTGTGGCGCTCGACCGAGCTCGCCACATACAACGAAGGCTGCCTGTCGCTGCCCGAGCATTACGCCGATGTCTCGCGACCGGCCAAGATCCGGCTCCGCTATCTCGACCACCAGAACGAGATCCGCGAAGTCGACATGGAGGGCTTGCTCGCCACCTGCGTTCAGCACGAGATGGATCATCTCGAGGGCGTGCTCTTTGTCGATCACATCTCCTCGCTGAAGCGCAATATCATCCTGCGCAAGCTCGCCAAGCTGAAGCGCCAGAAGACCGCCGAGCCGGTCGGCGCCTGAGCCGCTTGCCGCGGCTCAGGCCCCTGCGCTATGGCCAAACCAATCCCTCTCCGCCCGCTTGCGGGGGGAGAGGGCGCGAGCGCAGCGAGCGGGTGAGGTGGGTGTCGATGGCGGACCAGGTCGTGCCGCGGTGAGACACCTCACCCTCCCCATGGCTCTGGCGAGCCACGGGAGCGATCGCATGCGATCGCTCCCTCTCCCCGCTTCGCGCGAAGAGGGCAGAGGTCTGTCGAACGTGATCTGATCTGATTGGCCATCATGCCCAAGCTTCGCCTCGCCTTCATGGGGACGCCGGATTTCGCCGTGCCGGCGCTGCACGCGCTGATTGCCGCCGGCCACGAGCTCGCTGCGGTCTACAGCCAGCCGCCGCGCCCGGCCGGGCGCGGCCAGCGCCCGGTCCCGTCGCCGGTGCAGCGGGCTGCCGAGGCGGCGGGAATTCCCGTGCGCTCGCCGGTCCGGCTCGACGCGGCCGCCGCGGCCGAGTTCGCGGGGCTCGGCCTCGATGCGGCGGTGGTCGCGGCCTATGGGCTGCTGCTGCCCAAGGCCGTGCTCGCCGCGCCGCGCCTCGGTTGCCTCAACATCCATGCCTCGCTGCTGCCGCGCTGGCGCGGCGCGGCGCCCATCCAGCGCGCCCTCCTCGCCGGCGATGCCGAGACAGGCATCACCGTCATGCAGATGGAAGAGGGGCTCGACACCGGTCCGATACTGCTGAAGGAAAGCATCCCGATCGGCCCTGCCGCCAGCGCTCAGGAGCTGCATGACCGGCTTGCCGCGCTCGGCGCGCGCCTCATCGTGACCGCGCTCGAGCGGCTTGCCGAGGGAAGGCTCACACCGGAGCCGCAGCCCGCTGCCGGCGCCACCTACGCAAAGAAACTCCGGCGCGGCGAGGGGGATCTCGATTGGCGCCGCCCCGCCCGCGAACTCGAGCGCCGGATCCGCGCCTTCGATCCCTGGCCCGGGGCCTTCTTCACCCATGCGGGCGAACGCATCAAGCTGATGGCTGCGGAGCTGGCTCCCGGCGCCGCCGCCGCCGCGCCCGGCACGGTGCTCGACGAGCGCCTCACCATCGCGTGCGGAGAAGGCGCGCTCCGGCCGCTCCGCCTGCAGCGCGCCGGCCGCGCGGCACAGGCGACCGCCGCCTTCCTGCGCGGCTATGACATTCCCGCCGGCACGCTGCTGCCATGCCCCGCTACAAGCTGATCCTCGAATATGACGGCAGCGGCCTTGTCGGCTGGCAGCGCCAGACGAACGGGCTTTCCGTGCAGGAGGTGCTTGAGACCGCGGTCGAGCGCTTCTGCGGGAAAGCCGTCACCGTGCACGGCGCCGGCCGCACCGATGCCGGCGTCCATGCGCTGGCCCAGGCGGCGCATCTGGACCTGCCGCGTGCCTTCGCGCCCGACACCATCCGCAATGCGCTCAACCATCACGCGAAGCCCGCCGCGGTGTCGGTGCTCGCCGTCGAGCCGGTGGACGAGCATTTCGACGCGAGGCGCTCGGCGCGCGGCCGGGTCTATCTCTACCGCATCTTGAACCGCCGCCCGCCGCCGGCGCTGGAGTGCGGTCGCGTCTGGCATGTGGGGCCGCTTCTTGATGCCGAGGCGATGCAGGAGGCGGCGGGCCTGCTCATCGGCAAGCATGATTTCACCACCTTCCGCGATTCGCTCTGCCAGGCGAAATCGCCGGTGAAGACGCTCGACCGCCTCGCCGTCGCGCGCGCCGGCGAGGAGATCCACATCGAAGCGCGCGCCCGCTCCTTCCTCCACCATCAGGTACGCAACATGGTGGGGACCTTGAAGCTGGTGGGCGCCGGCAAATGGCGCGTCGGCGATGTCGCCAAGGCGCTCGAGGCGCGCGACCGCCGCGCCGGCGGCCCGACCGCGCCGGCCCAAGGGCTTTATCTCGTCGAGGTCGTCTACCCGCGCTGACGCGGATACCTCCCTCTCCGCCCCTGGGGGCGGAGAGGGTAGGGTGAGGTGGGGGAGCACCGCCCGATCTGCGGCCCGTTTGCCTTCGCTGCCGCTGGCACCGCACATTGCGACGAGACGGTGGCAGGGAGGATGCAGATGGATCTCAAAGGCGCGGTCGCGCTGGTGACCGGCGGCAATGGCGGGCTCGGACAGCGCATCTGTCATGCGCTCGCCAGGGAAGGCGCACAGGTCGCGGTCGTCTACGCGCAAAGCCGCGATCAGGCGGAGGCGGTCGCGCGCGAGCTCGTCTCGCGCCATGCCGTCGAGGCCGCCGCCTTCGCTTGCGACATCACCGACGGCGCCGCGGTGCAATCGCTGATCGATCAGGTGACCGCGCGCTTCGGCAGGATCGACATCCTGGTCAACGACGCCGCCTTCAACCAGGCGATTCCGTTTGCCGACCTCAACGCACTCACTCTCGAGGTCTGGGAGAAGATCATGGCCGTCAACCTCACCGGGCCGCTGCGCCTCATCAAGGCGGCGGCGCCGGCGATGAAGCGCCAGGGGCGCGGCCGCATCGTCAATATCTCATCGGTCGCCGGGCTCGGGCCCACCGGCTCGTCGATCGCCTATGCCGTGTCGAAGGCCGCGCTCATCCATCTGACGCGTTGCATGGCGGTGGCGCTCGCGCCGGAGACGCTGGTCAATTGCGTGGCGCCGGGGCTCCTCGAAGGCACGCGCGCCACCGCCAATCTCCGCGCCGAGCAGATCGAGCGCGCCAATGCCGGATCGCTGCTGCGCAAGGCCGCCGACAAGGAGGACTGCGCCGAGATGGTGGTCGCGATGTGCCGCAGCGAGACCATGACCGGCCAGACCGTCGTCATCGATTCCGGCCGCCTCTTTCACTGATTTCACGGAGCGCCCGACTCTACGGCGAGAAGCCGCTTGTCAAGCAACGCGGTGGGTGGCATCGTTGTGTTCTCGCAAAACGGCAAGCGCCTTCAACCCCAAGTGGCGGAGGTGGCGGTGGCCGTTAAACCCAAATCAGAGGCCGAAACCGAGGCTGCGGTCAGAGTCGCAGCCGTGGAGACCGGCGCGACAGGCGTGGCCGGGATCGCCCGCGCGGAGGTCGGCGTGGACAAGATCCGCGATCTTCTCTTCGGCAGCCAGATGCAGGACTACGATCGCCGCTTCGCCACGCTGGAGCAGCGTTTGCTGCAGCGCCTCAAGGAGATCGAGGCCGAGGCGGCGCGCAACCTGAGCGCGTTCGAATCGAATGCCAAGCGGCATGTCGATTCGCTGGGCGGCGAGCTCCGCGAGGAGAAGGAGCTGCGCGCCGATGCCGACAAGGAGCTCGAGCGGACGCTGCGCGAGCAGCATCAGGGGGTGGAGAAGCGACTGCGGGCGCTGTCGGATCAGCTGAGCCAGCTCGAGCGCGACATGGCCGACCGATTCAGCCGCGAGCTGCAGGGGCTGCGCGATGAGAACCGGCGCAAGCTCGATGATGTGCAAAGCACGATGGAGCGGATGTTCTCGGAGCTTTCCGGCGTCAAGACCGACCGGAGCCTCCTCGCCGGGCTCTTCCTCGAGGTTGCCAAATGCCTGAACCAGGACGTCGGCCAGAAGGTCGCCGAGCCGCTGCGCAGCCTGCCGGCGGCCTGACCGGCGCGCCCCGGTGAGCGCGCCCGCGGCGGTCGCGCTCGAGCGGCTGCTCGCGCCGCGCGAGGAGACCGGGCTCGACCGGAAGCTGCTGGCCGGACTTCTGGCCGAGGTCGCGCGCACGCTCGAACCCGGCTCCGGCGCAGAGGCATCCGCCGTCGAGCCGGTCGATCCGCGCCTCGAACAGTTGCGCCGCCTGCTGCTCGGGCGCGAGATCGAGGTGCTGGCTCGGCTCAGCGCCGAGATCGAGGATCCCGAGCGGCTGGCCGCTGCGGTCGGACGCGTCCTGCCGAGTGCCATCGCGTCGAGCGATGCGCGGCTCGGGCAGGTGCTGGCGCCCGCGCTCGAGAAGGCGACGCGGGCCTCGATCCGCAGCGACCCGCGCACGCTCATCGACATCCTCCATCCGCTCATGGTCCCGGCGATCCGCACATCGATCGGCGAGGCGATCGACAAGACCTTCCAGTCGCTGAACGAATCGCTGAAGCACGCGCTCACCTGGCGCGGCCTTAAATGGCGCATCGAGGGGTGGCGGACGGGGAGCTCGTTTGCCGAGGTCGTGCTGAGACACACGCTCGTCTATCAGGTCGAGCATGTCTTCCTCGTTCATAACCGGACGGGGCTGCTCATCTCGCACGTCGCCTCCGAGGATGCGGTGAGCCAGGACCCGCTGCTGGTCTCGTCGATGCTCGCCGCGATCCAGGATTTCGTGCGGGATTCCTTCAAGGGCAGCGATCAGGGGCTCGATAGCTTGCGTCTCGGCGATTTCCGGCTCTGGTGCGAGCCGGGGCCCTTCGCGATGCTGGCGGTGGTGATCCGCGGCAGTCCTCCGGAGGAACTGCGCGACAAGCTGCGCGACGCGCTCGCCACGATGCATAGGGAGCGCCGCCAGGCGCTCGAGGCCTTCGACGGCGACCCCTCCGGCCTCGGCGATATCGAGGCGGCGCTTGCCGCCATCGCGGCGGCGCGCCAGCGCGCGGAGCGTGCGCCGCGGCCGGGATTCCCCTGGCTCGTGGCCTTGGTCGCACTCCTTCTGCTCGGGGTGGCCGCATGGGGCGGTGTGCGCTGGTGGCAGAGCGAGCGGCTTCGCGCCATGGAAGCGAGGCACTGGTCGACCTATGTCGAGCGGCTGCGCCAGGAGCCCGGCATCGTCATCACCGAAGCCGGAGAGCGAGACGGGAAGTTTACCGTCGCGGGACTGCGCGATCCGCTGGCGGTCGATCCGCGTCAATTGCTGCGCGATGCGGGTGTCGATCCCGCCCGCGTCGAGAGTCGCTGGCAGCCCTATGAGGGGCTCGAGCCCGAATTCGTGCTGAAGCGACTGGAAGCCTCGCTCGAGCCGCCGGCGGGCGTGCGGCTCAGGGTTGCGGGCAACCGCATCGTCGCCGACGGAACGGCCTCGGCGATCTGGCTCGGACGTGCGCGCGCCGCCGCGCGCATGCTGCCGGCCGGCGGACCGACCCTCGATCTGGCGGGGGTGAAGAATCTCGGCGAGGGCCCGCTGCTCGTGCTGCGCACGGCCATCCAATCGGCGGAGATCCACTTCGCGGTCAATGCTCCGCTGCCCTCGCCGGGGCAGGACGCCGTCCTCGACAAAGTGGCGGCGGAGCTCAAGCAGCTCTCGTCGCTCTCCGCCGCCATGCGCATCCCGGCGCGCGTGACGCTGACCGGACACTCCGACGATACTGGGCCCGGCACGCTGAACCTATCACTGAGCCTCGCACGTGCCGGCGCCGTTCTCGTTCTGCTGAAGAAGCGCGGCGTCGATCCCGATTTGATCTCGGTGCAGGGCGCGGGTCCGCTGGAGCCGCTCGAGGCGGGTGGTTCGGAGACCGCGCGCTCGGCCAACCGGCGAGTCTCCTTCGCTGTCTGGCTGGAAGGACAGCCGTGAGCCCGGCGGTGCAGCGAAAGATCTGCCTGCTGGGCGGCTTTTCGGTCGGCAAGACGAGTTTGGTGCGGCGCTTCGTCCAGAGCGTCTTCTCGGAGACCTACCTGACGACGGTCGGCGTCAAGATAGACAAGAAGACCGTCGAGCTCGGCGGCCGCAGCGTTCACCTCATCCTCTGGGATCTCGCCGGCGAGGACGACATCGCGTCGCTGCGGATGAGCTATCTCAGGGGCGCGGCCGGATACCTGCTGGTCGCGGACGGGACGCGTCCCTCGACGCTCGAGGTGGCGCTGTCGCTGCGGCGGCGCGTCGAGACCGATTACGGCCCGCTGCCTTTCTCGCTGCTGCTGAACAAGCGCGACCTCGCGGCCGAGTGGGCGGTCGGCGAGGCCGAGTTCGACACACTCCGTCGCGCGGGCTGGCGCGTCAGCCCGAGCAGCGCCCGGACGGGCGAGGGGGTCGAGGACGCCTTCGCGGATCTCGCCGCCCGGGTCGCGGGCTGAGCGCGATGGACCTGCCGGAGCGCATCGGGGCTCGCCTCCAGGCCCTGGCCTATCGCGAACGCAAGGCGGCGTGGTTGCGGCTCGGCACCGATTCGATTCTGATGCGCGCCGGCGGCCATCTCGAGGCCTATGGCCTGGGCGAGCTGCGCCTCGGCGAGGCCGCTCTCGATCAGGCGTGGTTTCTCGAGGGCCTGCTGCCGGTCACCGGCGGGCCGCAGATCGTGCCGTCGCTCGAGCTTCCCGGTGGTCGCGTCGCCGATCTTCATCTCGATCCCGATGCGGACGGAGTGTGGGTGGTTCTGCTCGATGCGACCGCGGAGCGCGACGCCGTCCGGCGCGTGCAGCAGAAGGCTTATGAGATGACGCTGCTGCAGGAGAAGGAAGCGCTGCTCAACCGGCGTCTCGAGGCGTCGAATGCGGCGCTGCTGGCGACGCAGCGTGATCTCGAAGCCTCGCGTGCGGCTTTGCTCGACGCCCATGAGAAGCTGCAGGCGCAAGCGGCCGAGCTTGCCTCCTGGAACCGGACTCTCGAGGAGCGCGTCGCGGCGCAGCTCGGCGAGATCGAGCGCATGGCGCGCCTCAAGCGCTTCCTCGCGCCGCCGCTCGCCGAGCTCATCCTGTCCTCGGGCGACGAGCGCATTCTGGAAAGTCATCGCCGCGACATCGCCGCCCTCTTCTGCGACCTGCGCGGCTTCACCGCCTTCGCCGAAGCGGCGGAGCCCGAGGAGGTGATGGAGCTCCTGCGCGCCTATCACCGGGCGCTCGTGCCGCTCATCCAGTCTTTCGAGGGCACCCTCGATCGCTTCGTCGGCGACGGCGTCCTGGTGTTGTTCAACGACCCGCTGCCTTGCCTCGACCCCGCGCTCCGGGCGGTGCGTCTTGCCGTAGCCATGCGGGACGCGGTGGCCGCGCTCGCCGCGTCCTGGCGGCGGCGCGGCCACGCGCTCGGCTTCGGTGTCGGCATTGCGCAGGGCTTCGCGACGCTCGGTCAGATCGGCTTTGAAGGACGCTTCGACTACAGCGCCATCGGCACGGTCGTCAACGCCGCGTCGCGCCTCTGCGAGGCGGCCAAGGACGGCCAGATCCTGGTGACCGCCAGGGTGGCGGACGCGGTCGCTCCGTTGGCCGAACTGGTCGAGCTCGGCCCCCTTTCCGTCAAGGGGCTGAGCCGGCCGCTTTCCGCTGTCGACGTGACGGCGCTCAAGTCAGATGCCGGTGCCCCGGCATCGCCCGCGGTCGCAGCGGGACGTTGAGCGGCGGTTCCGGTAAGGTCAACCGTAGCCGATCCAAAATACCCCACCTCACCCAACCCTCTCCGCCCCTGGGGGCGGAGAGGGAGGGACCCGCCGAAGCGCGCAGCGCGAAGGCGGGAGGGTGAGGTGGGGCGGCACCATCGCGCGCTGCGCCAGATTATCCCTTCACTCTCCCCTTCACCGCATTCGCCCGCGCGCCGACCGTGATGCGCCCCTCCGCGTCCGAGGGGAACCGCCGCCGCACGCGCTCCTTCAGCGCCTCGACCTCGGGCGGCGTCATTGTGCCAAGCGTCGCGCGGATGCTCGCGCTGAGAAGTCCGGCCGACCAGAACTCCTCGAAATCGGCAAAGCGCCGCTCGACGGTGATCTCGCGCGTCTCGATCCCGTCGAGCCCGGCGTCCTGCCAGAGCACTTGCATCGCCTCGATGCGCGAGGCGTCCGCGCTCGGCGGCGATACCGGGGTCAGTCCGGATGCGGCGATCTCCTGGCGGATTGCCTCATAGGGAAAGCCGCCGCCCGGCATGTTCCAGGCATAGGCGGCGACGGTTCCGCCCGGCCGCACCACCCGCGCCATCTCGGCGACGCCCTTTCTCGGATCGGGCACGAAGAAGATCACCAGTGCCATAGTCGCGGCATCGAAGCGGGCGGACTCGAAGGGGAGCGCCATGGCGTCGCCCTGCTGGAACTGGGCGAGCTGCGCGCCGGCGCGCTTGCGCGCGAAATCGAGCTGCGCCGGCGAGGGATCGATGCCCTGCACCTCGGCCGGGGCGCAGCGCTCGATCAGCAGCTCGGTGAAGGCGCCATTGCCGCAGCCGACATCGAGCCAGCGCCAGCCCCCGGGCGGCGCCGTCCAATCGAGAAAGATTTCGCCGGCGGTGCGGCTCCAGCGCCCCATCACCTGCTCGTAGCCGGCGCCGTCCTTGAAACGGATTTCGGGTCCCGCCATGGCTCTGTCCTTCCGCCGATCCGGCGCTTGCCTCAGCCGAGCCCGACCGCGGCGCTGATGAGCTCGGCCCCGGCAAAGATCAGCACTGCATTCCATATGCTGGCGGCGAGGCCGGCGAGCAAGCCCAGCAGCAGCGCACGCCCGTCGTCTTCGAGCTGGCCCAGCGCCAGCACGATAATGCTGAGCGCCACCGGCGTATTGCCGAAGGGCACGGGCAGCGCCAGCACCAGGCTGAGGGCGATGAGCGCCACACCGACCAGCCGATCGCCTGGTGCCTCGGTGAGGGCCGAGCGCCGCGGCCTGAGCCAGCGCTCGAGCCGGAGCAGCAGCGGCTCGGTGCGAGCCACCAGGCGGCGGAAGCGCGCCGCTTTGATCGAGAGGTGCAGCAGGAGCCGCGGCAGGCGCGGCGCATTGAGCCCCAGCGCCCGCTGCAGCCCGAGCGCGGCGATGCCGAGCGCGAAGGGCACGGAAAAGCCCGGGATAAGCGGCCCCGGCACCGCATTGGGCAGCGCCAGCGCCAGCACCAGCAAGCCGAAGCCGTGATCGCCCAGCGCCGCCAGCAGATCGGCCACCGAAAAGCGCGGCGCCTGATGGCCCTCCGCCAGCCGGCGCAGCGCGGCGGCGATGCTGTCGCGCTCCGCCTCTCGCTTCTCGTCGGTCAATAGAGGCTCTGGGTTACCTGCGCCACCGCCTCGCTCAGCACCAGGTCGATGAGCACGACCGTGGTCGCGGCGACGCCGCCCGCCTCGAGCGCGGTGCGGGCTATGAACCATTCATAGCCGAGCCGGGCTGCCAGCAGCGCCAGGTAGATTGCCGAACCGCCGGCCGGCAGGAAGCGGAAGGCGATGAGGCCGATGAGCGCCAGCACCGTCTGCAGCACCTGCGACCAGTTATAGGCGGTGATGAACTCGAGGCTCTGCTCATCGCGTTCGAGCCAGTGGCAGATGGGCAGGATAACCAGCGGGAACACCGTCCAGCTCACGACGTAGCCGATGCTCTCGACCAGCAGGATGCGGAAGCCGCCGGCGCTGACCCATTGCTGGTCGGTCACCAGCAGCGAGATGATGAGGATGAAGCCGGGATAGGTGATCGCCGCCGCCCAGAAGGAGCGCCACACGCCGCCGATGCCGCGCGCGAACCATGCCATCGCCGCGGAATCGAGGCAGGCGAGGCGCCAAGCGCCGTACATGCCATGCGAGACTTCGCGCCAGCTCGGCACGGTTCCTCCGCTCATGCGGCCGGGAAGAAGCGGTCGAGCACCGCCTCATAGATCTTGGTGAGCGCGGCCATGTCGGCGAGCGGCACCTGCTCGTCCACCTTGTGCATGGTGAGCCCGACCAGGCCGAACTCGGCGATCGGGCAGTAGGGATGGATGAAGCAGCCGTCCGAAGCGCCGCCCGTCGTGCTGAGCTCGGGCTTGCGCCCGGTAACGCTCTCGGCGGCGCGCGACAAGAGTTCGCTGAGCTCGCCCGGCGGCGTCAGGAACGCATCGCAGCTCTCGCGGAAGCTCAGCCTGTACGTGCCGCCCGCCGCGTCGAGCCGCTCTTTCACCCACTCCTTGATCGTCGCCGTCGTCCAGCGGTCGTTGAAGCGGATGTTGACGGTCGCACGAGCCTTGCCGGGAATGACGTTGTCGGTGGGATTGCCGATATCGATGCTGGCGATCTGCAGCGTCGAGGGCTGGAAATGCGCCGTGCCGTCGTCGAGCGGTGCCGAGATCAGCGCTTCCAGCATGCCGACGATCCGGTGCGCGGCGTTGTCGGCGAGATGCGGATAGGCGGTGTGGCCCTGCACGCCCTCGACGGTGATATAGGCGTAGATGTTGCCGCGCCGGCCGATCTTGATCATGTCGCCGATCAGACGGGCATTCGTCGGCTCGCCGATGATGCAGGCATCGAGCGTCTCGCCGCGCGCCGCCGCCCAGGCGAGCAGCTTGCGCGTGCCGTTGATCCGCGGCCCCTCCTCGTCGCCGGTGATGAGCAAGCTGATCGAGCCGCCGAAATCATGCCCGCGCCTGGCGACGAAGCGCGACGCCGCCGCGGTGAAGCAGGCGATCGCGCCCTTCATGTCGGCGGCGCCGCGGCCGTGCAGCGTGTCGCCACTCACGGTCCCGCTGAAGGGATCACCGGTCCAGGCCTCGCGGTTGCCCGGCGGCACCACGTCCATATGCCCGGCGAAGCAGAAATTGCGGCCCGCATTGCCGAGCCGCGCATAGAGGTTCAGCACCGGCTCGGTGCCCGGCTCGCTGAACTCCTCGAGATGGCAGGCGAAGCCCAGCCCTTCCAGCACCTTCGCCAGATGCGGGATCGCGCCCGCATCCTTGGGCGTGACGCTCGGACGGCGAATCAGCTCCTGGGCGAGCGTCACCGCGTCGACCGGCGCATTGCTCAATCCCGTCATCAGTCGCGCAGCAGATCGTTGATCGCGGTCTTGGCGCGGGTGCGCTCATCGACCCGCTTGATGATCACGGCGCAATAGAGGCTCGGCGCCGGGCTGCCATCGGCCAAGGGTTTGCCCGGGAGGCTTCCCGGCACGACCACGGAATAAGCGGGGACCCGGCCTTGATGACTCTGGCCGGTGGCGCGGTCGACGATCTTGGTGGTGGCGCTGATGAAGGTGCCCATGGCAAGCACGGCGCCGGTCTCGACGATGACGCCTTCGACCACCTCGCTGCGCGCGCCGATGAAGCAATTATCCTCGATGATCACCGGCTCCGCCTGCAGCGGCTCGAGCACGCCGCCGATGCCGACGCCGCCCGAGAGATGGCAGTTCTGGCCGATCTGCGCGCAGGAGCCGACCGTCGCCCAGGTATCGACCATGGTGCCGCTGCCGACATGGGCGCCGACATTGACGAAGGAGGGCATCAGCACCACCCCCGGCGCGATGTAGGCCGAGCGGCGGACGACGCAGTTAGGGACGGCACGGAACCCCGCCTGGCGGAAGCGTTGCGCGTCCCAGCCGGCGAATTTGGAGGGCACCTTGTCCCACCACGAGGTGGCGCCGGGCCCGCCGGCGATCGCCGTCATGTCGTTGAGGCGGAAGGAGAGCAGCACGGCTTTCTTGAGCCATTGATGGACCTGCCAGCGCCCCGAGACCTTCTCCGCGACCCGGAACCGTCCGGCATCGAGTCCCTCCAGCGCCGCCTCGACCGCGTCCCGCACCGCCCCCTTGGTGGCGGCGCCGACGCCCTCGCGCGCCTCCCAGGCGGCATCGATGGTTTGGGCAAGCTCTCTCTCGGTCATGGGCCTCGGGTCGCGCATTCTTGCTGCCGAAATCGCGCGGACGATGGGCCAGCCACCCCTAGCTGTCAACCGCGCCATCGCCGCGGCGCCCTCTTCTCCCTCTCGGCGCACAGCGGGGAGAGGGAGGGGAGCTGTGCTTGGGCAGAAGGAGTTATCCGGGGCTTGCTGGATAGCTCGGTTGCTGCAGTTTCATGCCCTCCGCCCGCGCCAGCGCGCCGTCGAGCAGGCGCGCGAGTTCGTGCTTGATCGCCGCCTGCAGCCTTGCCGCCTCGTCGGGGCGATCGCTACCCAGCGACAGATTGTCTGCCAGGCGGCTGAGCTCACCGCGCGCTGACAGAGCTCGAGCGGCGGCATCGGGGAAGCTGCGCAGGTACTCCGAGACGAGCTGCGTCGTCAGCAGCTCCACGGCATGGACCCGCGCTGCGAGATCGATCTCCATGGCGCTGCTCCTGCGGCGATGGCGGCGGCCCATCGTCTCGATTGGTGCGCGGCCGTCAAGACCGCGCCCCTGCGCGACGCGAAGCGCCGTCGGCCCCGCTCAGCTCAGCGTGCGCCGGCGTTCGAGCTCGGCTGCCGACGGCTCGGCTGCGCCGAAGTCGCCGGTCTTGACCTCGCCCGCGGGCGCGAATTTCGCGACGATGACGCCGGTCGGATAGGCTTTCGAGCTCACCAGCTTCAGCCCGGAAGGCGCGGCGCCCTCGCCGAAGAGGCGCTTGCCCTTGCCCAGCAGCAGCGGGAAGATCAGCACGCTGAATTCGTCGACAAGGCGGTTCTTCCACAGAGTCTGCAGCAGGTTGCTCGAGCCCTGGACGAGCAGGTCGGGACCGTCCTCGCCCTTCAGCGTCTTCAGCGCTGCGACGACCTCTTTGCCGAGCAACCGGCTGTTCTGCCAGAGGAGCTTCGGCTCGGAGCGCGAGGCGACGTATTTCGTCACACGGTTGAAAGGCCCGGCGATCGGGTCGTTCGGGTCGCTGACATAGGGCCAGTACGCCGCGAAGATGTCGTAGGTCTTGCGGCCGAGAAGCAGGTCGAAGGGGCGGCCGAAGATCTCGGCCATCGAAGCGCCGAGCGCTTCGTCGAAATGGGGCGCGGTCCAGCCGCCGAACGCGAAGCCGCCGGTCGGATCTTCCTGTGGGCCTCCGGGCGCCTGCATGACGCCATCCAGGCTGGTGAAGCTGGAAACGATGATTTTGCGCATGGGTGTCTCGGGCTCTGCTGCGGTTTCGATGTCCTCAGGACGTACGAGCTTCTCCCGCACCGACAGTCCGGAACAAACTATTTTTTGGTCCTTGCTGTTCTCGTGGCGGCGAAGGTGGCAGACCGCCTCAGGCGTATGGCCGCGGTGCTCGCCGAAGCTCCCGAGCCCTCAGGCCGGACTCGCGCCTGATGGTGATCCGGCGGCCCCCGCTTTGGGACATTCGCCAAGTGCGACGCCGAGGAACACATAGAAGAGTCCGTAACACAGCAAGGTCGCATAAGCGCGCGCGAGCGTTCCGCCGCCGGCGAACCATGAGGTGGGAAGCGCCACGACATAGTTCAGCGCGAGCGCGAAGAAGATGCACGCGGCTATGCCGGTCTTGATCGTCATTGTTCTGACGCGAGCTTCCGGCAGTCCACAGAACCAACTTCCAGCGATCCGGTTTACCAGGAAATAGAAAGCCAGAGCGGCGACGTGCGGTAACGTTCCCTGGAAGCCCCTCAGCAGATCGAGTTCTTTTATGAAATCGAGATCGAGAAGGTTGGAAAGGATACCGCCTGCGGCGGTGACGAACCCCAGCGGCCTGAGAACGAGGGATAGAAATCTCTCGAACACGGGCGTTCCTCGCTCACCGGACCGGCTGGTACAGCACGACAGCCATGCTCCCCAGCGGTTCGTGATCGGTGTTCTCAAAGGTGATGGTGACAAGGCCCGGCTCTACGCTCCTCGCGGTTGGCAGCTCGTAGGTGACCGCCGCTCTCGCCTTGCCGATCTCTCGCACGCCCGCCAGGCCGGGAACTTCTCGGACCAGGGAAGGCAGGAAGCGGAAACGAACAGGCGCCCCGAGATTGTTCACGTATTCGAGCCGCCATCTCCCGTCCTCTCGGCCTGCGGTGAACACGAGGTCGACGGGCGTCAGATGCTCCTGCGGGCTCCGTTCTTGGGTGGGGATCGAAGCGAAGAGCCGTGTCACGATCTGCTCGACACCGTCTTTCGCGACGTCGATGAACGAATATTCCCGATTTATATTCGGCTCGAAGCGCTCACGATTGGGTCCGAGATAGGCCACGGTCGGAGCGGGGCCATAATGCTTCACGTAAGTGATGGAAGACAATTCGGTCCCGTCGCGGTTGAGCCCGACATTGTTCATTTGAGCCGCGGACCAATCGATCAAATAGGCCTGCTTCGGATGGTTCACGGCGACGCAGTAGGTGATGCGATAGAGCTCATCGCCACTTTGGCCGCGGCCCATTGACTCGACGATGCTGTCGAAATGCGCGCGCGTATTGTCGAAGGGGAAGAACTCCGGCGCCGTCGAGCAACGCTGAACGATGTCCTTGTCCGAAAGTAAGCCCGCCCACCCCGCGGACGCGGCAGCCAACAAAAAAATCGGCGTGGCAAGCAAGAGCGAGAAGCATCGCGGCAACATCCTTGCCTCCAAGCTTCCAGCATCCGGACAATGCAACCATACCCCTGATAATCGCGGCCGGATACTGAATTCACCGGCGCTGCTTGTTGCCGGGAACGCGCATTGATTCGCCCGAGGCAAGCATTCAATTCCCGTTCCGCCATGCGTCCTTCGACAAGCTCAGGATGAGGAACGTTCTTTGTGGCGCAAAGAAACTTACCTCATCCTGAGTGCGAGCGAAGCTCACAGTCGAAGGACGCACCACCGTCCGTCCCATCGTTGCTTTCCTCACACCGGCGAAGCTGAGGATCAAGAGCCGCCCCTCGCACCTCACCTCGCGCGCTTCACTGCCGCCCGGAGCCAGGGCGCGAGATCCTCGATCACGTGGTGGATGTGCTCGGGGCCGGCGCCTTCGCGCGCCCAGTCCTTGGGCGTGCGCACCCAGGCGGTGGTCATGCCGAGCCGGGCCGCTGGCACCAGGTTGCGTGCCATGTCCTCGACCATGAGCGCGGTCTCGGGCGCGATGCCGTGCCGCTCGAGGAGCAGCGCATAGCCGCTTGGATCGGGCTTCGGCAGGTAGTTGCAGGCGATGATGTCGTGGATCGCGAGGAACTGGCCGGTGAGGCCGATGCGGGCGATGACGCGCTCGGCATAGTCCAGCGTGCCGTTGGTGAAGATGAGCTTCCGCCCGGGCAGCGCCGCGATCGCTTCGGCGAGCGCCGGATCGGCCGGCACCGGCGAAAGGTCGATCTCGTGGACATAGTCGAGGAAGCGCTTGGGCTCGATGCCGTGCTCGAGCATGAGGCCGCGCAGGGTGGTGCCGTGATCCAGAAAGAAGCGCCGGCGCAGCGCATGCGCATCGTCGATGCTGACGGCGATGCCCAGCTCGTGAACGATGAAATGCGCCATCCGCGCTTCGGCCTCGGCGAAGAGATTGCAATGCGACGGATAGAGCGTGTTGTCGAGATCGAAGATCCAGGTCTCGATCTCGCGGAGCGGTCGGCCGCCTTGTGGCGGCAGGTTGGCGATGGAAGGGGTCACGGGGCGGGCGAAAGGCTCGTTAGAAAAGGACGAGATAGACGCAGAAGATGGCGCCGATCAAGGCGAGGCCGCCGGCGGCGATCACTTCGACGCGGCCGCTGCCGAGGGCGCGCGGCTCCGGATCGTCGATCAGCTTTGCGGCCCTCAGATAACGGGCGCCCCCCAGCGCGATGATCAAGATCCCCACCACCATCAGCGCCAGCCCGTCATCCCGGCCGACCGGCCCGGCCAGCCGCTCGACCCGCGCGCGCAACGCCGGCTGCAGCGTGCTGGTGGCGAGCGCCACCAGGAAAAGGTTGAACTTCTCGATGACGAAGCCGAAGCCCAGCACCGCGATGCCGGTGCGGATCCAGGCGAGGAAGGTCCGCTCATTCGCGGAATGATCGCTGAAGCGGGGGATCATGTCGCCGCGTGCCGTGCCAGTTCCTCGAGCAGCGCCGCCATCGCCGCGACTCCCGCCGCCAAACCTTTGACGCCGTGGCGCTGTGCGAGCCAGGCGGGATCGTTGTAAGCGACCCAGCTCTTGCCCGTCGCGTCTTGCCAGGCGACCATCTTCAGGGGCAGGTCGATGCCGATCGCCGGGTTCTCCTGCATCAGCGGCGTTCCCGCCTTGGGATTGCCGAAGATCAGCACTTCCGTCGGCGGCAGGCTCATGCCCACCTCTGCCGCGCCTTGTGCATGATCGATGCGGGCAAAGATAGTAACGCCCTTCGCCGCAAGTGCGGCGGCGAGCCGGTCTATGGTCGCCTTGGCCGGACGAGTGCTCTCGCGCGTGATCAAGCCATTGCTCGCCATGGAAATCTCCTGCACCGACGCTGGGAGGGAGGTCAAGATGCGGGCGGTCCCTTGAGCTCGACGGTATTGCCGTCGGGATCGTGAATATAGAGCGAGGGACCGCTTCCCTCGGCGCCGTAGCGTTGCGCCACCTCGCCGCAAGCGACGCCATGCGCCGCGAGATGCGCGCGCAGCGCCGCTTCGTCGAAGGGGAGGATGCGCAGGCAGAAATGGTCGAGATTGCGCGCCTCATCGCCGGGTGCCGCTCCGCCGGCGCGGCCCAGTGGTCCGTCGAGCGTGATGAGGTCGATGAGCGACGATCCGGCGCGCAGCTGCAGCAAGCCGAGGTCGCCCTGCCACTTCTCCTCGGCACAGCCCAGCACCTCGCAATAGAAAGCGCGCGCGCGCGCCAGATCGGCGGTGCGCAGCACCACATGATCGAGGGCGAGCAGGCGGAAGCCGGCCATGACACGTTTCTCCCGGCGGGGAAGGCCCTCCCGGAGAATAACCGCCGGCGCTCCAGTCGGAAAGGAAGGCTCGTCCTGCGGTGCCCCCGTGATACCCCAACCCTCCGGCCCAATCGCAGCCGCACGGCCGCCGCTGCCCTTTTCCTGGGCAGGTCGCACGCTGCGCAGTTTCTGTGCGGCCCGCCGCAAGAACGGGCATGACAAGGCCTCTGGCGCCGGACTGACACCAGCCTGCCGGCGGAAACCCTGGTCGCGCGCCGCTTGGCATCGGCCTTGCTTCGTGCGGCGTGCAAGGCAGTGGTTTGTCAGATGGATGCAGAACCCGGCTTCACCGAGGAGCAGAAACAGTATCTCGAGGGCTTTCTGGGCGGTGTGATGGCGCGGCACGCGGCACAGGGGGTGCCGGCCGCGTCCTCCGCTGCGCGCGGTCCCGTCGATCTCGCTCGTGTGGCGCAGGACCGCGTCCTTGCCGCCGGCGGCACGCTTACCCCCGAGGAGCAGGCGAAGCGCGATGCCGAGCCGCTCGACCTCTGGGACACGCTGCGCGACCACGCCGCCGCCGGGCGTTTCCCCAAGGGGATCGACGTCTTCCGCCACAAGTTCCATGGCCTCTTCTACGTCGCCCCGGCGCAGAACGCGTTCATGTGCCGGTTACGCATGCCGAACGGCATCCTTGCGGCGGGGCAGCTGCGCGGTCTCGCCGATCTGGCCGAGCGCTTCGGCGGCGGCTATGCCGATGTGACCACGCGCGCTAATCTGCAGGTCCGCGAAATCGCCGCCGCGCATGCGCTCGATCTGCTGACCGGCATCCAGGATCTCGGCCTCACCTCGCGCGGCTCCGGCGCCGACAATGTGCGCAATATCACCGGCAGCCCGACCGCCGGCATCGACGCCGAGGAACTGATCGACACGCGCCCGCTCGCCCGCGAGCTCCATCATCACATTCTCAATCACCGCGATCTCTATGGCCTGCCGCGCAAGTTCAACATCGCTTTCGATGGCGGCGGCCAGGTGGCGGTGCTCGAGGATACCAACGATATCGGCTTTGCCGCAGTCGCGGTGGCCGAGGGAAACGGCGTCGCGGCCGGCGTCTATTTCCGCCTGCAGCTCGGCGGCATCACCGGCCATGGCGACTTCGCGCGCGATGCCGGCGTGCTGCTGCGGCCGGAGCAATGCCTGCCGGTAGCCGTGGCGGTGCTGCGCGTCTTCATCGCCGAGGGCGACCGCACCGACCGCAAGCGCGCGCGGCTCAAATATGTGCTCGATCGGCTGGGGCATGAGCGCTTTCTCGCCGAGACCGAGAAGCTGCTGTCCTTCACCCTGGCGCGGCTGCCGCTCGACGCCTGCGAGAGGCGCGCGCCGGTGCTGAAGCACGGCCATGTCGGCATTCACAGGCAGCGTCAGGCTGGGCTCTCTTACATCGGCGTGGTGCTGCCGGTGGGGCGCATGACCGCGCATCAGATGCGCGGCATCGCCGACATAGCCCACCGCTACGGCAGCGGCACCATCCGCCTCACCGTCTGGCAGAACCTGCTGATCTCCGATGTGGCGGAAGCGGATCTCGCCGCGGCGCAGGCGGCGCTCGCCGGGCTCGGTCTCGACTGGCGCGCCAGCAACATCCGCGGCGCGCTCGTCGCCTGCACAGGCAATACCGGCTGCAAATTCGCCGCCACCGACACCAAGGGGCAGGCGCTGGCGCTGGCCGAGCATCTGGAGCAGCGGCTCGCGCTCGACCAGCCGGTGAACATCCACCTGACCGGCTGTCCCCATTCCTGCGCGCAGCATTATGTCGGCGATATCGGGCTTCTCGGCGTGAAGGTCGGCGAGGAGCAACTCGAGGGCTATGCGCTCTACGTCGGCGGCGGCGCCGGCAGCGAGCGGGCGCTGGCACGCGCGATCTATGAAGCGCTGCCGATGGCCGAGATGCCGCGGAGAGTGGAGGGGTTGCTGCGCGCATATCTCGCATGCCGCAGCGATGCGGGCGAGAGCTTCCACGCTTTCGCCTCGCGCCTGACGCCGGAAGCGCTGCGCGCGGCGGGCGACGCCGCGCTTGCGGGAGTGAACTGATCTCATGAGCCATATCGCACCGCTGCTCCCCGAGAACGCGCCCTTCAGCCCGGCGCAGCGCGCCTGGCTCAACGGTTTCCTGGCGGGGCTGCTCGGCAGCGCCGAAGCTGCTGCGGCGGTCACGGCGCAGCCCAATCCCGCGCCGGCGCCGGCCGAGGAGTTTCCGTGGCACGATCCTGCGCTGCCGCTCGAGGAGCGTCTGGCGCTCGCGCAAGGCCGGCGGCGCGAGCGCGTGCTGATGGCGGCGATGGCCCAGCTCGACTGCGGCCAATGCGGCTATCTCTGTCAGACCTATGCTGAAGCCTTGTCTTCCGGCGCCGAGAAGAGCTTGAGCCGCTGTGTTCCCGGCGGCAAAGAGACGGCGCGCGCGTTGAAGGAGCTGATGGAGCAGCCCCCGACTGCTCCTGCCTTGCCTGCTGCGCCGGCGTCGCCGCCGCCGGCCGCGGCCTCCTCGACGCGCGCGCCGACCATGGCGCGCTTTGGGACCGCCCGTCCGCTCAATGGCGCCGGCTCCGAGAAGGACACCCGCCATGTCGTCTTCGACATCGCGGGATGCGGCCTCGACTATTCGGTCGGCGACAGCTTTGGCGTGCAGGCGGAAAACTGCCCGGAGCTGGTGGCGGCGGTGATCGAGCGCCTCGGCGCCGAGCCCGGGCAGGAAGTCGATTGCCCCGATGGCAGCCGGCGCGAGCTCGCCGAGGCGCTGCGCCTCGTCTGCGATGTCGGCCGCCCGTCCGACGCGGCGGTCGAGGTGCTCGCCTCGCGCGCCCCCGATGTCGGCGAGTCGCAGCGGTTCCAGGCGCTCGCCGAAGGCTATCCCGGCGCCCAGCCCGAGGATGCGGATCTGCTGGATCTGCTGCTCGCCTTTCCCTCGGCGCGGCCGCCGGTGCAGGAGCTCATCTCGGCGCTCTCGGTGCTGCAGCCGCGGCTCTATTCGATCGCCTCCTCGCCGGGTGCGGTCGCGGGCGAGCTGCATCTCACCGTCGCCGCAGTGCGCTATCGCAAGCACGGGCGGCTGCGCAAGGGCATCGCCTCGACCTTCCTCGCCGAACGCGCCCCGGCGGGAAGAGAGATATCCGTCTTCGTTCAGCCAAGCCACGGCTTCCGCCTGCCGGCGGATGATGCGCGGCCGGTCATCATGATCGGGCCGGGCACCGGCGTGGCACCCTTCCGCGCCTTCCTGCAGGAGCGCCGCGCCCGGGGTGCGAGCGGTCGCAACTGGCTCTTCTTCGGCGATCGGCGACGTGCCAGCGACTTCCTCTACGAAGAGGAGTTCCTCGGCCATGTTCGCGACGGGCTGCTGACGCGGCTCGATCTCGCCTTCTCGCGCGACCAGGCGGAGCGGCTCTATGTCCAGCACCGCATGCGCGAGCGCTCGGCAGAGCTCTGGTCCTGGCTCGAAGAGGGAGCGTCGCTCTATGTCTGCGGTGCCGCCGGCATGGCGCGCGATGTCGATGCCGCCCTCGCCGCGATCATCGCCCGCCAGGGCCGCCGCTCGCTCGGCGAGGCCAAATCCTATCTCGCGACGCTCGCCCGCGAGCAGCGCTATCTCCGCGACGTCTATTGATGGCCGTTTTCCCCATCTTCCTCGAGCTCGAGGGACGGCGCTGCCTCGTCATCGGCGAGGGCGAGGTTGCGGCAAGCCGCGCCGTCGCGCTCGCCCGCGCCGGCGCCGCGGTGGAGCAGCGCAAAGACTTCGCGCCGGCGATGCTCGACGGTGCGGCGCTGGTCTTTGTCGCCGGCGCGCGCCGAGCGCTCGCCGACGAGGTTGCGCGCGAGGCCGCTCGGCGTGGAATCCCGGTCAATGTCATGGACGAGCCGCGGCTGTGCAGCTTCCTCATGCCGGCGCTGGTCGAGCGCGGGCCCGTCACCATCGCCATCGGCACCGGTGGTTCCGCGCCGATGCTGGCGCGGTTGCTGCGGCAGGCGCTCGACGCAGCGCTGCCCGAGCGCCTCGGTCCTCTCGCCGCGCTCGCCGGACGATTTCGCCCCTTGGTGATGCGCCGCCTCGCCGATCCCGAATCCCGCCGCGGCTTCTGGCGGCGCGTCTTCACCGGCCCCGTGGCCCGCCTGGCGCTTGCCGGTGACGACGCGGCTGCCTCCGCTGCGCTCCGCTCCGAGCTTGATCGGGCGGAACGCGTGGGCCACCGGGACGCGGCGGCCTGATTGCGGCTGGATCTCCCTCTCCCCCGTGTGGGCGAAGAGGGCAGGGTGAGGTGGGACGCCCCGGCACCGACCCCGGCACTGCGCCCCACCTCGTCCCGGCTGCAGATGCACCCTGCGCCCTTCGACAAGCTCAGGGTGAGGAACATTCTTTATGGCCCTTGAGAGAGGCCATTCTCGTTCTTCCTCATTCTGAGTCTGTCGAAGAACGCACTCTGCTTATGCAGCCGGCGGGCGCCGCGCTGAGGGGTGCTGTGCTAGCCTAAAATCTGCGCGGATCGAGTGGCGCGGCGGCGGGCTACGTCAATGACGTAGCGTGAAAAAATTCTCAATGATGTACATCATTGACAGAGCTCAGCGGCGGCGGATGAGCGTGCCGGCGCCTTCGGCGAAGAGCTCGAGCAGGATCGCATGCGGCGCGCGGCCGTCGATGATTACCGCCGCCTCGACGCCGCCCTCGACCGCCTCGAGGCAGGTCTCGACCTTGGGGATCATGCCGCCCTGGATGGTGCCGTCGGCGATGAGCGCGCGGACCTCGTCGATGCTGAGCTCGTTGAGGAGGCGTTTTTCCTTGTCGAGCACGCCCTTGACGTCGGTGAGCAGCAGCAGGCGCGTCGCCTTGACCGCGGCGGCCACCGCACCCGCCACCGTGTCGGCATTGATGTTGAAGGTTTCGCCCGCATCGCCGAAGCCGATCGGCGCGATCACCGGGATGATGTCGGAGCGCTCGAAGAGCTCCAGCACCTTGGTGTCGATCTCGTGCGGCTCGCCGACGAATCCCAAATCGAGATGCTTCTCGATGTTGCTGTCGCTGGGCGCGGTGCGCTTGAGCTTCTTCGCGCGGATGAGGTCGGCGTCCTTGCCGGAAAGGCCGATGGCATAGCCGCCGGCGGCGTTGATCGCCTGCACGAGCTGCTTGTTGATCGAGCCCGACAGCACCATCTCGACGATCTCGACCGTCTCGCCGTCGGTGACGCGCAGCCCGTCGACGAAGGAGCTCTTGATCTTGAGCCGCTCCAGCATCTGGCCGATCTGCGGCCCGCCGCCATGCACGACGATCGGGTTGATGCCGACCTGCTTCAGCAGCACGACATCCTGCGCGAAGAGATCGGCCAGGTGCTCGTCGCCCATGGCGTGGCCGCCGTATTTGACGACGATCGTCTTGCCGGAATAGCGGCGGAGATAGGGGAGCGCGGCGGCGAGCGTCGCCGCCTTGCTCGCAGGGTCGATGCCGGGGAGCGGCTTCTCGGTCATGGCGGCGGCACTCTACCGTGGCGGCGGCGGCGCCGCCAGAGCGGCGAGGCTGGCGCGGAGCGCGGCGATGCCGCTTCCATCCTCGGCGCTGGTCAGATGGATCTCGGGATGAGCCGCGACATGGCGCTTCAGCTCGCGCTCGATCGCCGCGAGCCGCTCGCCGAGCTCCTTCTGCGGCACCTTGTCGGCCTTGGTCAGCGCGATCTGGTAGGACACCGCCGCCTCGTCGAGCATCGTCATGATCGGCCGGTCCGGCTCCTTGATGCCGTGGCGGGAATCGATCAGCAACAGCACGCGGCGCAGACTGGCGCGCCCAGCGAGATATCGGCGCACCAGGCTCGTCCACCGCGCGACATCGCGCTTCGCCGCCTGGGCGAAGCCGTAGCCCGGCAGATCGACCAGCATCAGCCGGCCGGCGAGTGTGAAGAAATTGAGCTGCTGCGTCCTCCCTGGCGTGTGCGACACGCGGGCGAGTGTGCGCCGTCCGGTGAGCGCGTTGATCAGGCTCGACTTGCCGACATTGGAGCGCCCGGCGAAAGCGACTTCCGGCAGCGTGTCACCGGGGATCGCGTCCTCGGTCGCCGCGCCGGCGACGAATTCGCAGGGGGCGGCGAAGAGCAGCCGGCCGCGTTCCAGGGCATCGGCGTCCGGGGCCTCCGGCGCCATCGGCGGCGAGGCCGTCAGGCGGTGGCCGGCGCCGCAGTGGCGCGGCGCAGGATCACCCATTGCTGCGCGATCGACAGCAGGTTGTTCCAGGACCAGTAGATGACGAGCCCGGCGGCGAATTGCGACAGCATGTAGGTGAAGACGATCGGCAAAAGCATCATCATCTTCGCCTGCATCGGATCCATCGATTGCGGGCTCAGCTTCTGCTGCAGGAATTGGGTGCAGCCCATGATGATCGGCCAGAGGCCGATCATCAGGAAGGAGATGTGCGGCGGAGTGAAGGGCAAGAGCCCGAAGAGATTGACGAAGCTTGTCGGGTCCGGCGCCGAGAGGTCGTGGATCCAGCCAAAGAACGGCTGGTGGCGCATTTCGATGGTGACGTAGAGCACCTTGTAGAGCGAGTAGAACACAGGGATCTGGATGAAGATCGGCAGGCAGCCGGCCATCGGATTGGCGCCGACGCGCTTATAGAGCGCCATGGTCTCCTGGTTGAGCCGCGCCTTGTCCTCGCCGAAGCGCTCCTTGAGCTTCTGTATCTCCGGCTGCATCGTCTTCATCTTCGCCATCGCCCGATAGGACTTGTTGGCAAGCGGGAAGAAGATGAGCTTGATCAGCACCGTCAGCAGCATGATGGCGACGCCGAAATTACCGATCTGCTGGTAGAAGAAGTCGAGGGTCAGGAAGATCGGCTTGGTGATCCAGTAGAAGAGGCCGAAGTCGATCGCCCGGTCGAAGCGCGGAATGCCGAGCTGGCTCTCATAGCGGTCGAGGAGATGCACCTCCTTGGCGCCGGCGAAGATCCGGTCCGCGCTGCTCACCTTGCCGTTCGGCGCCACCGTCTGGAAAGCGCCGGTGTAATCGGCCTGATAGACCTCGCGGTGGCCCTCGCCGTTGAAGCGTATCTCGGTTACGACCTTCTCCTGCTGCGGCGGGATGAGGGCGGTGAGCCAGAATTTGTCGGTGAAGCCGAGCCAGCCGCCGATGCTGGTGTCCCGGACCGGCGCCTTCTTCACATCGGCGTAGTTGTACCGGTCGGGCTGCGCGAACCAGCCGCCGTCATGCAGGATGCCGTTCAGCACGGCGATCGGGCCTTCATGCAGCAGATATGTCTTCGAGACCGGCGGTTCGCCGACGCGCACGATGCGGCCGAAATTCGCCACCGAGACCGGATGGCCGGATTGGTTTTCGACCGTCTGGGTGACGGTGAACATGTAGTTGTCGTCGACCGCGTAATGCCGCACGAACCGCAGTCCCTGGCCGTTGTCCCAGGTGAGATCGACCGGTTGCTCGGGGGTCAGCTCCTGGGCCGAGGCGGTCCAGCGCGTCTTGTCGTCGGGCAGCTTGACCGATCCGTCCTTGGGACCGACCCAGCCGAAATCGGCGTAGTAGGGATGCGCCGTGCCGTCGGGCGCGAGCAGCACGATGTCGGGGCTCTTGGGATCGACCGTCTCGCGATAGTCGCGCAAAGTCAGATCGTCGAGCTGGGCGCCGACGAGGTTGATCGAGCCCTTAATGCGCGGCGTCACGATCTTGACGCGCGGCTGCTCGGCGATCACCTGAGCGAGCGGCTTCGCCGCCTCGCCGCCGGCGGAGGGCGCGGGCGCCTGCCCGTGTCCCTGCGCCGGGGCGGTTTTTTGCGCCTGGGTCTGGTGCTGCTCCGGCTTCGGCTTCGGCGGCGGCGCGAAACGCGACTGGACGAGCTGGAAGCCGAAAAGGATCGCGAAGGAGATCACCAACGCGATGATGACGTTGCGGTTCTGGTCGTCCATGAGGCGATGGGCCTAGCGGCAATCCGGGCAGGAGTGGGGCGGAACGGTGCGTGCGGGCGGCACCGGATCGTAGCCACTGCCGCCCCAGGGGTGGCAGCGTAGCAAGCGGCGGAGCGCGAGCCAGGAGCCGCGTAGCGCGCCATGGATCTCGATCGCCTCGGCAGCATAGCTGGAGCAGCTCGGGAGATAGCGGCAGCTCGGTGGCAGCAGCGGCGAGATCAGGAGCTGATAGGCGCGGATGAGGCCGCGCAGCACCGCGGTCAGCACGGTTCCCTCGCCATTTTCTCCTCGCTCATCCCTCGCCGCCATTGCACCACGCGCCGAGCTCCTTCAGCGCCTTTTCGAGATCGGCCAGCAGGGCCGCGAAATCCCGGCCGGCCGTGCCGGCGCGGGCCACCAATACATAGTCATGCCCGGCAGCGGCGTGTAGCGGCATCACGCGGTCGACCGCCGCCCTGAGCCGGCGCCGCGCCCGATTCCTGGCCACCGCAATGCCAACCTTGCGGCTCGCGGTGAAGCCGACGCGAACCGGCCCGCCGGCTTCGGAAGGTGCAGTGCCGGGCGGCCGGCGCAGCGCTTGCAGGATGAAGCCCGGCGTCACCGAACGGCGTCCCTTGCCGGCGACGCGCAGGAACTCGGCCCGCCGCTTCAGCCGCGCAAGCCCGGCCATGGCGCGGCCTCGCTTTCTGCGCCCGAAGGCGCGCCGCTCAGGCGGAGAGCCGCTTGCGGCCCTTGGCGCGCCGACGCGCGAGGACACCACGGCCGCCGACGGTAGCCATGCGGGCGCGAAAACCATGACGGCGCTTGCGGACGAGTTTGCTCGGCTGATAGGTGCGCTTCACGGCACGGCACTCCGGCGACGCTTCTCAATGGATCGAGGGCGCTGTATAGGGGAGTGGCCCGGCTAAGTCAACGCCGCGCGGTTTCGCCGCCTCACGCCAAGGTGACCCGTGGCCCCTGAGGAATCCGGGCTAGGATTTCGGCGGAAACCGACGGGGCTGGACCGGCGATGGACGAGGCGCGGGAGAGCGGCCGGGGACAGGCGGGCATGCTTCGCCGTGTGCTGCCCCTGCTGCTGCTCGCGGCGGCGGTCGGCGGGTTCTTTGCCGCCGGGCTCGGCCGTTTCTTGACCTTCGAGACGCTCGCCGGGCATCGCCAGGAGCTGCTCGACTGGGTGGCGCGCGCCGGGATCCTGGCGCCCGTCGCCTATATCGTCCTCTATGCCGTCGTGGCGGCACTCTCGGTGCCGGGCGGCGTGTTCCTCACCGTCGCCGGGGGCTTCCTCTTCGGCACCTGGCTCGGTGGGCTCTCGGCGCTGATCGGCGCCACCATCGGCGCCAGCATCCTCTTCCTGATCGCCCGTACCAGCTTCGGCGATCTGCTGCGCCGGCGCGCCGGGCCGTTCCTGCGCCGGGTCGAAGCCGGGTTTCAGGAGAACGGCGCGAGCTATCTTCTCTTCCTGCGGCTCGTGCCCCTCTTCCCCTTCTGGCTGGTCAACCTGGTGCCGGCCTTCTTCGGTGTCTCGCTCAGGCTTTTCGTGCTCTGCAGCTTCTTCGGCATGGCGCCGGGCGCCTTCGTCTATGCCGGCGTCGGCGCGGGTGCCGATGCGCTGCTGGCGGCGGGCCGTGCGCCCGATCTCCATATCATCTTCGCGCCGCGCGTGCTGCTGCCGCTGATTGCGCTGGCGGTGCTGTCGCTGCTGCCGGCGCTCTACAAGTGGCGGCAGGGGCGAGTGAGCCCATGAGCGAGCAGCTCTCCGTCGACATCTGCGTCATCGGCGCCGGCTCCGGCGGCCTCACCGTCGCCGCTGGCGCATCCCAGCTCGGCATGAAGACGGTGCTGATCGAACGCGGCCGGATGGGCGGCGACTGCCTCAATTACGGCTGCGTGCCGTCGAAGGCGTTGCTCGCCGCCGCCAAGCGCGTGAAGCATGCGCGATCGAACGCGGCTTTCGGGCTTGGCGGTCCGCCGCCGACCGTCGATTTCACCGCCGTCATGGACCATGTCGCGGGCGTCATCGCCGCCATCGCACCCTTTGACTCGGTCGAGCGCTTCGAGGGGCTCGGCGTGCGCGTCATCGCCGCGACGGCGCGCTTTACGGGCCCGCGCGAGGTCGCGGCGGGCGACGTCCTCATTCGCGCCCGTCGCATTGTCATCGCCACCGGCTCGGCGCCGAGCGTCCCGCCGATCCCCGGCCTCCGCGACCTGCCATTCCTCACCAACGAGACCATCTTCGACAATCGCGTGCTGCCCGAGCATCTCATCGTCATCGGCGGTGGGCCGATCGGTATGGAGATGGCGCAGGCGCATCGTCTGCTGGGCGCGCGCGTCAGCGTGCTCGAGGCAGCGAAGGCGATGGCCAAGGACGATCCCGAACTGGCGGAGCTGCTGATCGAGCGGCTCCGGGCCGATGGCGTCGCCATCGAGGAGGGCGTGCGCATCCGCCGCGTCGAGCGGACTGCGACGGGCGTCGCCGTCGTGCTCGACGAGCAAGCCGGCGAGCGGCGCATCGAAGGCTCGCATCTGCTGGTGGCGACCGGACGGCGCGCCACCCTGGCCGGCCTCGATCTCGACAAGGCAGGCATCGCCGTCGATGAGCGTGGCGGTCTCATTCTCGACCGGCGGCTGCGCACCAGCAATCGTCGCGTCTATGCCGTGGGCGATGCGGCAGGCGGCCCGCAATTCACCCACATCGCCGGATACCACGCAGGCATCGTCATCCGCAATGCGCTGTTCCGCCTGCCGGCCAAAGTCGACTACCGCGCTCTCCCCTGGGCCACCTACACCGATCCTGAGCTCGCCCAGGTCGGACTCACCGAAGCCGAGGCGTTGGAGCGGCATAAGGGTGATCTGCGCGTGCTGCGCTGGCCGTTCCACGAGAACGACCGCGCCCAGACGGAGCGCGATACGCATGGGCTGGTCAAGGTGCTGGCGCGGCGCAATGGACGGGTGCTCGGCGCCTCGATTCTGGGTTCCGATGCCGGTGATCTCATCCAGGTGTGGGGGCTCGCGATCAGCGGCGGCATCAAGCTCTCCGCCCTCGCCGGAATGGTCGCGCCCTATCCGACCCGCGGTGAAGCGAGCAAGCGCGCGGCCGGAAGCTTCTTCACGCCGAAGCTGTTCAGCGACCGCACGCGCTTTCTGCTGCGGCTGCTGGCAAAGCTCGGGTAAGCGCGGCGATGCGGCCGATGCCCTCTTTCCTGCGCGGGCTTTCCGTGCGGCTCCTTGTCCTCACCGTCACCTTTGTCATGGTGAGCGAGGTGCTGATCCTCGTGCCGTCGGTGGCGCGCTTCCGCTTCAATTATCTCCAGGAAAGAACCGCCGATGCGGAACTCGCGATCCTCGCGCTCGAGGCGACGCCGGACAATATGGTGAGCGAGCCGCTTGCCCGCGAACTGCTGGCGCGCGTCGGCGCCTATGGCATCGTGCTGCACAACCCGCAGAAAACGCTGATGCTCGATGCCGGGGGCGCGCCGCGTATCGATGCCACCTACGATTTGAGCGACGCGGGGTTCCTGCAGCTCGTCTCCGATGCGCTGATCGCGCTTACCGAAACCCAGAATCGGATTCTCCGCGTGCTCGACGTTTCGGCGCGCGACCCGCAGGTCACCGTCGAGGTGATCACCGACGACACGCCGATGCGGCGCGCGATGCGGGTCTATGCCGGGCATATTCTGGAATTGTCGGTGGTGATCTCGCTCATTACCGCGGCGCTGCTCTATCTGGCGCTCCAATGGCTGCTGGTGGCACCCCTGCGCCGGCTGACGCAAAGCATGGTCTCATTCCGCGCCAATCCCGAGGACGAATCGCACACCATCCCGCCCTCGCGCCGCACCGATGAGATCGGCGTCGCGCAGCGCGAACTAGCGTCAATGCAGGAGACGGTGCGCCAGGCGCTCCGCCACAATGCGCGGCTGGCGGCGCTCGGTACTGCAGTCAATAAGATCAATCATGACCTCCGCAACATCCTGTCGACGGCGCGGCTCATGTCGGACAGCCTCGCCGACAGCGAAGCGCCCGAGGTGAAGCGTGTGACCCCGCGCCTGCTGGCCGCGATCGACCGCGCCGTGGCGCTGTGTACGCGCACGCTGAGCTACACGCGGGAAGGCGCGCCGCCGCTGAAGCGGGCGCGCTTCGCGCTGGTCGGGCTGGTGGAGGAGGTCGCCGGGCTGGTCGAAGCGAAGGGCGAAGATGGCGCACGGCTCCTCAACAAGGTGGCTCCCACGGTCATGATCGACGCGGATCGCGAGCAGATATTCCGCGTCATGCTCAATCTGGTGCGCAATGCCATCGAGGCGGGAGCGCGCCATGTGACGGTCTCCGTCCAGAACGACATCGACGCGCTCGTCATCGTCGTGGCCGACGACGGGCCGGGGCTTCCGCCCAAGGCGCGCGACAATCTGTTCCGGCCCTTCGCCGGCTCGGCGCGGCCCGGCGGCACCGGGCTGGGCCTTGCCATCGCGCGCGAGATCATGCGCGCCCATGGCGGCGAGATCGGGCTTTGCGACAGCAGCGCCGCCGGCACCGCTTTCTGCCTCAGGCTACCCGACGCCGGCGCCGCGGTGCCGCGGGCGGAGGAGCGCGAGGCGGCGCGCCCGCCGGCCGCCTCGTGAACATCACCTTCACCCGCCGCGCGGTGCTGGGCGCGCTCGCGCTGGCCGCGCTCTCTCCCTCGCTCGCCCGCGCCGCGCCGCGCATCGTGCCCTGGCTGCACTGGCGTGCCAGCGACGAGAGCTCGACCACCCGCATCGATCATTCCGCCTGGGACGCCTTCCTGGCCCGCTACCGCATCGCAGGGGCCGACGGCATTGCGCGCGTCCGGTACGGCCGCGTGCTACCCTCCGATCGCGAAGCGCTCTCGGTCTATATCGATGCGCTCGGTGGGCTGCCCATCACGATGTACTGTCGCGCCGAGCAGTTTCCCTATTGGATCAATCTCTATAACGCGCTCGCCGTGCGTCTGGTGCTCGAGCATTACCCTGTGGCCAGCATCCTCGACATCGGCCCCCACCAAGGCCGCGGACCGTGGCACAAGAAGCTCATCCATATCGAAGGCGAGGAGGTCGGACTCGACGATATCGAGCACCGGATCCTGCGCCCGTTCTGGCACGATCCGCGCCTCCACTATGCGCTCTGCCTCGCGGCGCTCGGCTCGCCCGATCTGCCGGCGCACGCCTTCACCGCGCCCGGCACGGAGGCGATGCTCGACGCTGCGGCGGGCAACTTTGTCAATCATCCGCGCGGCACGCGCATCGAGCACGGCCGGCTCTTCGTCTCCTCGCTCTATGTCCGCTACAAGGCGGATTTCGGCGGCAGCGATCGCGCCGTCATCGCGCATCTACGGCGCTACGCTCGGCCGGCGCTTGCCCAGGCGCTTGCGCATGAGACGCGGATCGCCGGCGACAGCTTCGACTGGTCGCTCAACGACGCGAAGGAATTCTAGTCGAGGATCAGCGTCTCGGCCTTGAGGTAGGCGCTTTCCGGCAGCCAGGGATGCACCGGATGATCCGGAGCCGCCCCGGCGCTGCGCAGGATGCGGCCGCTGCGTCCCGCATCCTCGAGGCCCCGACGAACCGCCTCGGTGAAATCGGGCGGCTCGACATTGTGCGAGCAGGAGGCGATGAAGAGGACCCCCTGCGGGGCGACCAGGCTTGCCGCGAGCCGCGCCAGCTTGCGATAGCCGCGCAGTCCCGGACCCAGGTCCTTCTTGGATTTAACGAAGGCCGGCGGATCGGCGATCACCACATCGAACCGCTCGTTTGCCGAGTTGAGACGCGCCAGCTCGCCGAAAGCGTCGGCGCGCTGGAACCGGCAGCGCGCGCCGACGCAGTTCAGATCGGCCGAGGCCGCGGCGAGCGTCAGCGCCGGCTCCGAGCGGTCGAGCGCCAACACCGTTTCTGCGCCGGCCATTGCCGCCTGCACGGCGAAGCCGCCACTGTAGCAATAGAGGTCGAGCACGCGCGCCCCGGCGGCCAGTGACGCGACGAAGCGGCGATTGTCGCGCTGATCAAAGAACCAGCCGGTCTTCTGCCCTTCGCGTGGATCGGCGAGAAAGCGCGCGCCGTTCTCGACAAGCTCGATCGGACCGGCGATTTCCCCTTTGGCCAGCCGCAGCTCGCTTTCGAGCCCCTCGAGCGCGCGCGCCGGGCTGTCATTGCGTAGCACGATCGCCGCCGGAGCCAGCACGCTTTCGATCGCGGCGATGAGCTCCTCCTCGAGCTTTGCCATTCCCGCGGTATTGAGCTGCACCGAGAGCACGTCGCCATAGCGGTCGGCGACGAGCCCCGGCAGGCCGTCCGCCTCGGCATGAACGAGGCGGTGATGCGGCTCGGGATAGAGCCGGCGGCGCAGCGCCAGCGCGCGCTCCAGCCGCTCGATGAAAAAGCTCCGGTCGATGCGCCGCTTGACGTCACGCTCGAGGATCCGGGCGCTCACCAAGGTGTGCGGATTGAACGTGGCGGTGCCGAGCGGATCGCCGCCGGCATTGCGCAGGCTGACGAGCGTTCCCGGCGGCAGTGCCTTCGCCGCCGCATCCATGGTCACTTCGTTGGAATAGACCCAGGGATGTCCGGCCTCGGCGCGGCGATGGCGGCCGGGCTGCAGCAGGATCGTCGGGCGCGTTTTGGGATCGTCGGCCATGGCGGGCGCGAGTGTAGCCGCGGCCGGCAAAGGAACAAGGTGAGACCTACCAGTTTTCTATCCACGGCCGGAGATCGATCTCGTGCGTCCAGGCGCTGCGCGGCTGGCGATGCAGCAGCCAGTAATTCTCGGCGATGGCGTCCGGGGCGAGAATGCCGTCCTGCGCCTTGAGGGCGTAGCGCTCGGGGAAATTCTCGCGGATGAATTCGGTGTCGATGGCGCCGTCGATCACGGTGTGCGCTACGTGAATGCCGAGCGGTCCGAGCTCGCGCGCCATGCTCTGCGCCAGTCCGCGCAGCGCATGCTTGGCGCCGGCGAAGGCGGCGAAGCCGTCGCGTCCGCGCAGGCTGGCGCTGGCGCCGGTGAAGAGGATCGTGCCACGTCCGCGCGGCACCATCACCTTCGCCGCTTCGCGCCCGGCGAGGAATCCGGCGAAGCATCCCATCTCCCAGACCTTGAAATAGACACGGCTGGTCGTCTCGCGGATGGGAAAGCGCACATTGGCGCCGATGTTGAACACGGCGACTTCGATGCTGCCGATGTCCCGTTCGATGCGCGCAACGAGCTCTGTCACCTGCTCCTCGCGGCGCGCATCGACGCCGAACGCGAGCGCTTCGCCGCCGGCGCTGCGGATGTCGTCGACCAGTGGAGCGAGCTTTTCGCCGTGCCGCCGGACGACGCAGGCGGTCATCCCCGCGCGCGCGAAGCGCTGGGCGATGGCGCCGCCCAGCGCATCGCCGGCGCCGATGATGAGCGCAACCTCCTTCGCCATCGCTTCCTCCTCAAGATCGCGGCATCAGCACGATCGTCTGGCAGCAGCGGCCGATGCGGCCGGTGCTGTCGTAAAGCTCGGATTCGGTCAGGCCCATTCCCTCGCTTCGCCAGTCGGAGCGCGCCCTGATCCCGATCCAGCCCTCGGCAGCAGGGCGCGACAGATGCAGCGCAATGTCGACATTGGGAAAAGCGTAACGGCCGAGCACCGTCGGGTCGCCCTGCAGCGATATGGGCTGTCCGTTATCCGCGACAGCAAATGCGTTGGCGAGCGGGCTCACGAACGGCACCAGCGGCCGCAGCAAGCGACCCCAGACCTTCCCTTCGGCGTCCTGGCGCAGGTCGAGCGCGTCAAACAGCGTCTTGTGCCGGAAGCGCGGCTTCATGGGCCAGGCGGGTAGCGCTTCGGGATCGGCGGGCAGCGGCGGCTCGGACGGCGTGTCGGCAACCGGCTGCGGCGCGACGAAGCTGGCAACCCCCTTGGCGATGAGCTTGCCGTCTACGACGAGCACGGTTTCGAGGGCGCCGACGCGGTTGCCCTGGCGCAGCAGCTCTGTTCGGGTCTCAAGGGGCGCCATCGGCGCCGGGCGCAGCAGGAGCACGGCGGCGCTGAGCAGGAAACCCATGCCGCGCGCGCGGCCTTCGCGCTCCATTTCGGCGACGATGAGACCAGAGACCGCGCCTCCGTGCAGCCCGCCGAACGGACCTTGCGCGACTTCACGCGGATGCCAGAGCCGTCCTTGCAGGGCGAAGATCGGGTCGGAGAGCGAGGCTGAGGCGTCCATCGTGCGCCTCAGAAAGTTTCGGCCCAGGGACGCAGATCGATCTCCTGCGTCCAGGCGCTGCGCGGCTGGCAATGGATCTGCCAATAGGTCTCGGCGATCGCTTCGACGCTCACCAGCCCGTCCGGACCGGCCTGCTTCTGGCGCTCGGGGTAGCGTTCGAGAAGCCGCGTTCCACCGATGCCGCCATCGACCACAAGATGGGCAACGTGAAGGCCCTTGGGACCAAGTTCGCGCGCCATGCTTTGCGACAGTGCGCGCAAGCCGGCCTTCGCTACCGCGAAGGCGGCGAAGCCGGCACGGCCGCGCAGCGAGCCGGAGGCGCCGGTGAACAGGATGGTGCCGTGCCCGCGCGGTACCATGCGGCGAGCCGCTTCGCGGCCGATGAGGAAGCCGCCGAGGCAGTGATCGCGCCAGAGCTGCTCGAAATCATTCTGCTCCAGCTCGAGAATGCTGTCGCGGCGGTTGCTGCCGGCATTGTGAAGCACGATCGCGAGCGGACCTACCGCCTCGGCCGCGGCGACGAAGCGCGCGGCATCCTCGGCGCGGGTGGCATCGCCGATCAGCGCTTCGACTGTGCCCCCGGCCTCGCGGATCTCGGCCGCAACGCGCTCCAGCTTCGCCGGCGTGCGGCCGGCGATGAAGACCTTGATTCCTTCGCGCGCAAAGCGCCGGGCGGTTGCCGCACCGACGCCGATGCTGGCGCCGACGCCGACGATGAGGGCCGTGCCGGTCCGGCTCATGGGCTTTCTCCCGCCTTTTCCGTGCTCCGCCAGAAGCGGTCCGCGAGCGCGTCCTCGACGAAATCGAGCCGGTCCTGGCCGAAGAACATCTCATCCTTGACGAAGAAGCTGGGCGCGCCGAAGACGCCCCGCTTTACCGCCGCTTCCGTCCAGGATTTTAGCGTCTGCTTCACCCGATCCTCGCTGATGCGCGCAAGGACATGGCCTCCGTCGATGCCGGCGGCGTCGAGCGTTTCAGCGATGACCGCCTCGTCGTCGAGCTTCTTTGCGTCACGCCACATGCCGGCGAAGGCGGCCTCGCTGTAGCGCTCGAGATATCCCTCTTCGGCGGCGACCACGGCGCCGCGCATCAGCTTCAGCGTGTTGACGATGAAATAAGGGTTGCGGCGATAGGGGAGGCCGTACTTACCGGCGAAACGCTGCAGATCGCGCTCGCTATGCCCCCACTTCGCGCGGATGAGCGCCGGGCTGCTGTTGCCCGTTGCCTGGAAAACGCCGCCGAGCAGCATCGGCCGGTATTCGGCGCGCGCGCCGGTCCGGCGCAGCAGCTCCGGGAGCCGGCCATAAGCGAGGTAGGAATAGGGGCTGCCATAGTCGAAATAGAACTCGACCGTCGGGTCCATCAGCCTCTCCCCTTGAGTTCTAAAACAGAACTATGCTAGAGTGCATTCCGAAATGAAACTTGTCAAACGGCGAAAGCACGAGGGCTGGCATGCGCTGGGATGAACTCGACCGGGAGGCCTGCTCGGTCGCGCGGACTTTGGCGGTCATCGGCGACCGATGGAGCCTGCTCATTCTGCGCGATTGCTTCCTGCGCGTGCGCCGCTTCGAGGAATTCGAGGCGCGACTCCGCATCACCCGCCATCTCCTGGCCGACCGGTTGAAGAAGCTGGTGGCGGCCGGCGTGCTGGTCCGCGTCGCGTATCAAGAACGGCCGCGCCGCTACGAGTACCGGCTCACCGAAAAGGGCCTCGATCTTAATGCTGTGCTGCTCGCCATGGTGCATTGGGGGGACACGCATATGGCGGGCGAAAGCGGCGCTCCGAAGCTCTATGAGCACCGCGACTGCGGCGGGATCTTCGATCCCACGATGTGCTGTTCGGCCTGCGGCGGGGCGGTGACCGCCCGCAATATCCGCATCCTCGACGGGCCCGGCGCCGCGTCTGCGCCTGCCGCCAATGACGGGTAGCCCTACGGGTCCCAGCGGGTTAGTGCCACCTAGTCGCCGAGCGCGGCGCCGTCGCGGCGCGGATCGGCTCCGCCTTCCAAACCGTGGCGTGTTACCAGGATGCCGGTGAGGCCGCTGGGACGGTCGCTGATCCGCACCTGGTCGCCGATTAGACGCAGTGCCGCGGCCAGTGCGGCCGCCTGCGGTCCCGCTTCGATTTCGGTCGGACCGTTGCGGTTTCCGTCATTGGGCAGCTCGATCGCGCGCTGAACGCCTTCATGCCAGTCGATCACCCCGATGATCGTCTTGGCGACATCGGTAATGATCGCCGGCCCTCCCGCCGACCCCACCGCCAGCTCGACCCGGCCGGCGCGATCGAAAACGAGACTCGGGGCCATGGCGCTGCGCGGTCGCTTTCCCGGCTCGATCCGGTTGGCCACCGGCCGCCCTTGCTGCTCTGGCAGGAAGGCAAAGTCGGTGAGTTCGTTGTTGAGCAGGAAGCCGCGCACCAACAACCGCGAGCCGAAGGCGTTCTCGATCGTCGTCGTCATGACCAGCGCGTCTCCCGTGGCATCGACGATCGCAAGATTGCTGGTGCCGTGCAGGCTCGGGCCGCGGCTGTCGCCCAAATTCTCGGCGTGGGTGCCCGGCGGGTCTCCGGGCGCGACCGGGCTCGTCGCCGCGTGAGCGCGATCGATCAGCCGGGCACGAGCTGCGAGATAGCCGCGGTCGAGGAGCCCGCGCACCGGCACCGGAAAGAAATCGGGATCGGCGAGATAGCGGTCGCGATCGGCATAGGCGAGCCGCCCGGCTTCGGCGAAGAGATGCACCGCTTCAACCGAGCGAGGCGCCAGCGCCGCCATGTCGAAATGCCGCAGCATCCCCAGTATTTCGAGCAAGGTGACCGCGCCGGAACTTGGCGGCCCCATACCGCAGATGCGGTGCCCGCGGTAAGAGCCACAAACAGGCGCCCGCTCGCGTGCGCGATAGGCGGCGAGATCTGCCAAGCTGAGGTCGCCGGGATTTTGCCGTGCGCCGTCGACGGTGGCGACGATGTCCTGCGCGATCGGCCCGCCATAGAACGCATCGGCGCCGCCGGCCGCGATGGAGCGTAAGGTCGCGGCGAGGGCCGGGTTCACGAGACGCGTTCGCGGCGCGCCGGAGGCATCGTAGAAATAGCTGCGCGCCGGCTCGTGCAATCGCAGATAGGGATCGCGCGCAAGCAGCGCGGCAAGCCGCGGCGAGGGGGAGAAGCCTTGCTCCGCGAGGGTGATGGCCGGCGCGAAGAGCGCGCGCCAGGCAAGCTTTCCATAGCGGCGATGCGCCAGTTCGAGCATGCGCAGCAAACCGGGCACGCCGACCGAGCGGCCGCCGACGACCGCGGTATAGAAGGCGAGGGGGACGCCATCGGCGCCGAGAAATCGGTCGGGGCGCGCCGCCGCGGGCGCAGTCTCTCGGCCGTCGAACGTGATGACACGACGCTCGGCCGTCGACCAATAGACGAGGAACGCGCCGCCGCCGATGCCGGAGGATTGCGGCTCGACGAGGTTGAGCACGAGCTGCGCGGCGATTGCAGCGTCGATGGCGTTGCCGCCGCGACGCAGGATGTCGCGCCCCGCCGCGGCGGCGAGCGGATTGGCCGCAGCCACCATCTCATGCCGGGCGAAGCTTGCCTGCTGCGGCGTCCGGACGGTGGCGGCTTCCGGCAGCGGCGCCTGCGCCAGGGCCGGCGCCGCGACCAGGAGGAGTGCGATGACGAAGGCGGAAGCGCACCTCATGGGACGATCGTTCCATCGCTCGCCGCCGGGTGCAAGCGAGCGAGGGCAAGTTCGCCTCGGGCCGCTCTTGGCGCGCGAAACCGGCGCGACATTGTCACCGCCCCTTCGCTGGGCGACAATCGACCGATGAGCATCGAGCCGGGTCCACGCAATCTCATCACCGATGTCGATGGCATTCTCATCGGCAATGCCGCTGACGAGCGCGTGCGCAGCGGGGTCAGTGTGGTCATTGCCGAAACTCCTGCCGTTGCCGCCGTCGATGTACGCGGCGGCGCACCGGGGACGCGCGAGACCGACGCGCTCGATCCGACTTGCCTCGTCGATACCGTCGATGCCGTGGTGCTGAGCGGCGGCTCGGCGTTCGGCCTCGAGGCCGCCTCGGCCGCAATGACCTGGCTGGCAGCACGCGGTCGCGGCTTTCCGGTGGGATCGGCGCGAGTTCCGATCGTGCCCGCGGCGATCCTATTCGATTTGCTCAATGGCGGCGACAAGGAATGGGGTGAAAGACCGCCCTATGCAGCGCTTGCTCGCGCCGCCTGCGCCGCGGCGTCGCGAGATGTCGCGCTTGGCAATACCGGCGCCGGATTCGGGGCCAAGGCAGGATCGCTCAAGGGCGGCCTCGGCAGCGTCTCGGCCGTGACGCCGGAGGGGCTCGCCATCGGCGCGCTCGTCGCGGTCAATTCCCGCGGCGAGACGGTCATGCCAGGCGAGCGTTGCTTCTGGGCCTGGCCTTTCGAGCGACGCGGCGAACTGGGCGGCCAGACACCGCCGCGCACCGGGTTGGCGGCGGAGGCGGATATCCTGCCTGGAGCGGGGCCCGACGTCGGGGCCAATACCACCATCGGCGTCGTCGCCACCAACGCAATCCTCACCCGAGCCGAGGCGCAGCGCATCGCCATCATGGCGCAGGACGGCTATGCCCGCGCCATCCGGCCGGTGCACACGCCCTTCGATGGCGACACGGTATTTGTGCTGGCGACCGGGCGCCAGCATCTGCCGGAGCCGCGTGCCCTGGCGCTGGCACGGCTTGGTGTGATCGCCGCCGATTGCGTCGCACGGGCGGTGGCGCGCGGCGTCTTTTCTGCCGCGAGCCTGGGCGATCTCATCGGCTATAGCGACTGGCTTGCGCGCGCCTAGCGCTCCCAGGGGAAGATGATCCAGGTATCCTGGCTGACCTCGGTCACGAAGGTGTCGACCAGCGGCCTGCCGGCAGGCTTGGCGTAGACCGTAGCGAAATGCGCCTTCGGCAGCATCTCGCGCACGATGCGCGCGGTCTCGCCGGTGTCGACGAGATCGTCGATGATGAGGTAGCCCGCGCCGTCGCCGCTCACCGTCTTCAGCACCTGGATGGCGCTAGCGTGTGTCTTCTCGTCATAGCTGGCGATGCAGACGGTATCGACGAGCCGAATGTCGAGTTCGCGGGCGACGAGCGCCGCAGGAACGAGGCCGCCGCGGGTAACGGCGATGATGCCGCGAAACGGGCCGTGCGCGGCGAGACGCCAAGCGAGCGCGCGCGCGTCGCGGTCGATCTCCTCCCAGCTCACCGGGAAATTCTTTTTGGCCGCCACCGGCGGACTCCTCGGCGCGAACGGCGCCGGCCACTCAGCGCACGTAGATCTGGACCTCGTTGCTCTGGACGCTCGTGCTGGTCGTGGCCGAGAGAGTGACGCGATCGGGAGGCAGCCCCATGTTGGTCAGCGAGCGCAGCACGCTTTCGGCATTGCGCTTGGAGGCGTCGCTATGCAGCGCCACCTGGGCAGGGCTGCCAGCATTGGGCGTTACCGCGACGAGATCGAAGCTCGCACTCGGCCGGCGCTCCAGCGCCTGCCGGACGGCCGTATAGAGAGCTTCCTGGTAGGCAACGTTCGGCCGGTCGAAACGGATAACGACGAGCGGCCGGCGCTCGGCGATGCTGGGCAGTGGCCGCGAGCGGGTTGCCGTTGGGCCCGGCGCTCCCGCGCCGAAGCCACGATTGGCGAGACTCTGTCCCAAGAGCTCGCCGTTCTTGATGGCCAGCGACAGGGTGACCAGGTTGGCGCGCTCGTTGGCGACGTAATTCGTCTGCCGTGAGATGTCGTCGGAAAGCGCGTTAAGGAGATGGTCGATCAGCACCGAAGTGCGGTTGACCTCGGTCTCAAGCATGCCGAGCTGGCGATGATCCTCGTCCACCGCGCCCTGCAGCCCATAGGCCGCCCTGATCGACTCGAGGATGTAAGCGCCGAGCGAGGAATCGGCGGCGGTCTGATTCGACAGGCTGTTCAGCTTGGCGACGTCGCTGCTCATCTGGTCGAGCGCGCCCTGGGCCTGGTTCCACTGCGCAATGAGCTCGGGATTGCCGGCCGTCGTGCCGACCTGGAGTCGGGCGTTGATCGTGCCAACCAGGCTGTAATAGCGGGCGGCATCCTGCGCCATGGTCTGGCGGAGCTGCTGAAGCTGAGCGTTCTGACCGTTGATATTGGCCTGGAGCCGCTGCAGATCGCCGCGCAGCGATTCCACCTTGGCGCCGACGATCGTGCCGGTTGGCGAGCCCGGCGTTACCGACGGCGCCGCGAAGCTGCCGGTGCCGAGCGCCGGTGGCGCCGCCGAGCCAGTTGCTCTGAGCGTCGGCTGCGGATTGGCTTCGGCTGAGGATGGCGGGATGGCGACGACCGCGCCGGCGCCGCCGCTCGCCGCCTTGTTGCTGCTGGCGCTGCTGCTGTTGTCCTCGCCGGCCAGCGACGACCAAACGGAATCGGCAGTATTGCTTATGGTCGAGCAGCCGGTAAGCAGCAGCGCTGCGATTACCGCGCCAAGATGCGAGCGACGAATGAACATGCTAAGCGGCTACCTTTGTCTCAGCTGCCCCGCTAAACGAAACAGGCTCGATGATTTCGCCTGAGTCCAGAAATCATCGCCTTTTCCAGCCTGAAACCCCTTGCAGATATTACGCAATGGCTGTTCTAGCGACAAGCAAGTTCCGCGCTTGCGTGGTTTTGGCGGCCGCCGTCTTGCCTTCGACGCGCACAGCGGCTAGCTTCCCCCGTTCTCGAGCGGCCGGCGCGCCGCTCATGCGCCCGTAGCTCAACTGGATAGAGCACCAGACTACGGATCTGGGGGTTAGGGGTTCGAATCCTCTCGGGCGCGCCATTTTCCTGGATTTTTCGCGTATTGCGACAGGCTTGCCCGGCCGCGCGGCGGCGCACGCCGACCGTCCCGCGGCGCGGCGCGCGCGCCGGTCGGGTCCCCGCTGCCGATAAGGTGCTCCCGGGACGGTGCCTTCCGCTCGCTCCCGCGACTCGCGGCGACTCGGGCCCTTCGTCCTGAGCGCATTTGCCGCGCCATATCATCGGGCGGCGTGGGTGGATACGGATGGCGTCTTCGCGCTCCTCGCCGGGTTCGCTAAGCGCTGCTCTTCGGCGGCTTCATGCCGGCGGCCATGACGAGGAATGCCATGCCGAGCAGAATGAGCAGCCGGCGGCGGGTGGGCGGTACTCAGCCGTTATAGCCCTTCTCGGTCATGCAGCGGCTGACCAGATCGCCCTCATGCGCCTCGTTGCTGTCTTCAAAGACATCTGTCTTGTTCTGCAGCACGCCAATCCGCTGCCAATCCTGCCCGCGGCTCGCGATGATGTCGGTCTCGATGTCACGATCGCGCCGGAAGGCGAGCTCGGCCGAATGACGGCATTCGGCGTAGTCTCGGGCCGCGATCGAGGGCGGCACGCCCGCCTTGGTCCAACCGCCCGCGGCGCTGCAGGCGCTCAGCAAGAGCAGCACCACCATCGTCCCGATCGATCGCATCCTCGCCGTCCCCTTCACCAACGCCGCAGCAACGGAAGATTAACCAGCTTCGCGCTAAAACATTAACTGGTGATTGTCGGCGCGTCTTCCGGCTTCTCGCACGTCGCACGCGCCCTTTCCGCTGGAGCAGCCGCCGCGCATGCGTCCGATCATCCCGCTTCTCGCTGTTGTCGCGCTGCTCCTCGGAGGGTGCAACGCGTGGCAGACCCGTGCGGAATTCGCACCGCCGCAGAGCCGATGGAACACGAGCCAGACCTCAGTGGCCGGCGCCAACGATCC
>Ga0134128_10000861_pt1 | contig 41402 bp, 32 predicted proteins | sample KB31754_FD_96462 | JGI IMG/M metagenome (GOLD analysis project Ga0134128, IMG submission 96462) | Terrestrial soil microbial communities with excess Nitrogen fertilizer from Kellogg Biological Station, Michigan, USA - KB3-175-4 | ecosystem: Environmental > Terrestrial > Soil > Unclassified ...
AGGACTCCATGGCGGCGCTGGTGAACCGGGCGGACTTTGCTGCTGCGCGCGAGCGCCTGAGGGCCAAGGCTGCCGCCAAGCCGCGTCCACTCGAGACGATCCCGGTCGCCGAACTGACGACAGCCGACATCCTGCGCATGCAGAAGGAGCTCGCCGCGTTGAAAGCGCGTGTTGATTGTGATATGACATAAACAAGTCATCGCAGTGGACGCTCCCAATGAGTCTTCAGAGGCTGGTCGCTAGCATCGATGGCAGCGCTCGCCGCAGATCCGCTCTCCACGTACAATAAACTGTTCGTTATTCCCGAAGTCCTCTTCCTCACCGCCAAGAAGACTTATCGGCACGGCTATGGCACGGACGACGTCTGCACCTTTGTGATTTGCCTGTCGAATTTTCACGATGGCGTCATGACCGCGCTGGATGAAATGCAAGCCGCTGTGCCGGCGCAGAAGCGAATCAAACTGGCCGAATTGAATCGCGTGCCGGCTGGCTTTGATGAGTTTCCTTATCGGTCTCAGCTTGAAGATCTGTTCACAGCGAAGCGTGTCCTCGCCGTCGCGGCCCGGTTCTACGTGAAGCACAAGGACCGTCTGGATGCGATCAAAGCCAAGGGCATCAAGAAGAAAGCCATAGTGTTGCAGGGGCAGCTCTTTTGGGAGTCTTGCTTTCTGCACTGGCTCGCTGAGCTTGAGGCGTGAATAAATCGCTCGGTGATGTTCCTCGTTTCCCTAACCAGCGAGACAGCGTGAAGCAGATGAAACGGCGCGCTCCGAAGGCTTGGAGGCGGGAGTTTCGCAGAGCGTTTGAGGCCCAGAGCGCCGAGCTCCGGGCTTTGCGCGAGTACACGGCGCGTTGCGAGCGGCGCATTGCGCATCTGAGAGCCATCCGGGAGCTCAACGAGTTTCTCATTCGGCAACAAGCTAAGATGATTCGACAGGCGGATTCGATCATTCGAGAACATGTATCAGTTTAAACTGCGAAAGAACGCTATCTCACTTAGTCGCTTTGCACTGTGTGCATTTCTCGCGCCCCTTGCTTCCCGAGACGTGAGCACGACAGAATGAGTAGCCGCACAGACGGCACGACTTCAGGTCCGTCGTGTTGAGGCAGCTGGTCTCATGATCGCAGCACCGCGGCCAGGGCTTGCATACGGCGCACCGCAAGCCGGCCGCCGCGTAACTCGTGCACTTACGACAAGAGGGCTTGCGACAGATCACACACGTAAAGCGATACCAGTCTTCGCCGCGGTAGTAGCAGATCCTGCATGCTGTCTGGGTGGTGGCTGCCATTTCAGAGTGATGATTAGAAAGATGTTAGGCTGGATTTGGGAGCTTCAACGATTCGCACAGACGCCAATGAACTTTTTTTATCAGTTTATATCACACAACGACTACGTCGTTATGCGGTCTTAGCGCGCTTGGCGGGCGGTTCATCTTTGTCGCCATCGCCATCGTCGTCGCGCTCGCGTTTCTCGCCTACCGCCGCTTCCTTCTTGACTTCGAACGAGTTGAGGTCGTTTTTGCCGGTCAGCTTTAATCCGTCTCCATCGTCCGAAAGGCCCATCATTACACAGAACTTGCATGTAAGACAGAAAGTTCTTCCGGAGTAGGCCGGCAACGCTCCACAGCAGTCGCTGCAATAAGAAGCCGCCCAGTTGCCAGGCGTGCAGCCCGAGTTGGAACACAATTTCAGTTCGGTTGGCTCGTATGTGACCGTCAACGGACAACCGCCGTGGCAGCGCGTCCCGTCCGCCATTTCCGGGGTCCGTATGCCGGTTTCCTCGCGAAGAGTTGCGACATGTTCGGTGGAAATATCCGGTTTGAGACAAAGTCCGGAGCACTTGTGGCAAACAGATTCCGCGCTTCCGCAGGCTGGACAATACTTCTGTCCGCATGTCACACAGCATCGGAGTTGGTTTCTGTAAATCGACATATTTTGCTTCTGGCAGCCGTTGCAGGTTTCCCATCCCTTCTGAATCGGATCGGCGTAGCCAGCCACGAGGCCCGTCAGGTCCCGCGGCCAGGGAATATTCGTCTCGGTCGACGTGACGCCGGAAAGGGTTGCCGCGAGGGCGTTGTTCAAACGAGAACGCTCCGACATTCTCCGAGTGATGGGGTTTGCTTTTGTTCTGTCACTGACGAGATTCGCGTTCAGTCATCGCACAGCGTCGAGTTTATTTTTGGATGTGATATCACACGAACAATTCGGTCGATGCGACAAACGAGCACAGACGGCAACACACTGAAGAGCGACCCCGAGACCGCAAATGACAGCCTACAACGTCAAGGCTTCGCGGACCATCACCCGCTTGACGAATGATTCAATTGCAAACGTTACGTTAACATCGATCACGAACGAACTGGTCAAGATCGAAGCCGACATGGACGTCCTGTGTACCGTCCAAGGCGACCAGCTGAAGATCGAGTCCGAGGGCGGGGGCGGAGGCGGGCGGCTCGTGATGGCCTCGGGGCTCGGTTCGGTCATCGGCAATTTCTTCGGTAGTGGCGGTGGGTCGGTGTACAGCTCCGGGAGTGTGATGACCGTCAACGGCGTCCGGATTGAATCGTCCGGCCGCACGTTCAAGATAACCGGTGCCGTTGATAAGCTGTTTCTTAACGGGACTGAAATGGTCGCAGCCACATCGCGGGCAGCCAAAGAGGCGCGCGCGGTTTCCACTGACGACGAAGAGGTGAAATCCAAATCGAATCGCACCTGGACATTGCAAGGCGCAATGGAGCTGACGTCCATCACTGTCAGCGGATCGAGCGATCTGTCGGTTGCTTCTGCTGGGCTCCTCGCGCCTCGTTTGCAACTCCAAGTCACAGGATCAGGCGGGTGCACCATCCCAAGCACCGAGTTTACCAATCTATCGGCCACGGTGTCTGGCTCCGGCTCTCTTCAATTGGGCGGATCTCGCGCCGGCGAAGTTGCGGCCACTGTCACGGGGTCTGGCGAAATCGGTGGATTTCATGCCATCTCGTCGTGCAGGGTCGTACTGACCGGATCCGGAGATGTACGCGGCAAGCGCGCTAAGGGATGCGATCTGGAGAGGACGATTACTGGCTCAGGCGAAGTCCATGTCGAGAAGATTTAGGGCTTTTGCATGCGGTTGTAAAGGAACTGAAAGAACTCGTTCTTGAGCTCAGGCGGGAGCGTTTCCCATGGTTGCGAAGTAGGGGCCACAGCTGCGCGCTTGGGTTGAAGCCCCTCGTTCTCTTGCTGCGGCCCGAGGGCGGCGGCCTTGCGCTTGCGCGGCCCGCGGCTTGGTGCGCGCGCCGAATGAATGAGAGTTTTGTAGCGCCAGCGCAGCTGGTTCGCCGTGTAGGCCCCAAACAGCCCCATTTCGTCTTTACGCAGCCCGACCCAGCTCACTTTAGTCGTGCCTCCGTCGCCCGCCCCGGCGTTGCCGTGGGCCAGAATAATGGCATCCATCGCCTGAGTGAACGGGGCCGCCTTGGCCTCCACTGGAGCTGGCTCGGCCTGTGGCTGTGGCCGCGGGGCGACTTGCTCATAAGTAGGCGGAGGCGGCGGTGGCGCCGGGACTGGCTCCTCCACTGGGGGCGGCGACGGAGGCGGGACGGGCTCTTCCGCGGGGCGCTGGCGCTGACACTCCGAGCCGGTGCATTCAGCGTGCCCACAGTCGGCCGCCGGCGGTGGAGGCGGTGGAGGCGGCGCGGGGGCGCGGCCTAGCAGCTGTTGCTGATGCTCCATACCGCGTTTGGCGACTTCGTACGAGTCGATCTTTTCGTAGTGCAGCTGGGCGACCATGCTGCTGTGGCGCGAATTGCGAACCACCTCCTCCACGGCCTTCGGGTCCAGCTTCTCGCGAGCTGCCGTCTGTTGCGACATGCGCAGAGACGTGATGTTGATGTGCAACTTCGGATCGACCAGGCGGAACGCGGCAGAGATGTCCTGACTGAGATCCACGAGCCGTTTGCCGTTGGTGTTGAGCCAGAGCGCATCGCGGTCCTCGTCGCTCCACGGCGCGTCAGCGGCACGGCCCGAAGCGAGCACCGGGCGGAAAGAGCCGATGTAGACGTCGATCTGACGCTCCAAGTCCACGGGGAAAATGACAGTGTCCATCCCGTAGGTCTTGCTGGTCTTGAAGCTGTCCGACTGCAGGTACTTGCAGCCGTCGCGGCGGGGCAAGGCGCGCCAGTCCGCTAGAGTCAGGCTGGAGTAGATCATCCGTCGCGTGATTTTGGCGTCGTGGAACAACTTGAACACCGTCGACATCCGAAAGAAAGCTGCCTCGGCCATCGAAACCACCGCGGCCCCGCCCTCCCGCTCGATGCGCTGGGTCAGTTCGGCCGTGCGCCCCATAAGCCGCTCCGCGACCTTGTTCATTGTTTCGATCGGCACCAACGTCTTCTGGGCCTCGCGCTGCTCGCGGGACCCGCTCCGGCGCAGCTGCGAACGGGCGGCGCTGCTGGCGTTCTTGCGGCTGGCCTCGAGAGTCGCGAGGGTGCGCTCCACGCGCGCGCGCTGGTCGCTCGTCAGGTCGGTACCGCGCAGGTAGTTGAGGAAGTGGGTGAGCGCCAGGCTGTACTTCACGACCGCGGACCACTTGAGGCCGTGCTCCTCGACGAGCGCCTTGCGAAACGTGCGCCACCGCTGCTGGTCGCACACGGCGTCGAAGACTTTGACGTCTGCGAACGGCGCGTCGCGGGGCAGACCATAATGCAAATACTGGCGCGCGCGCGAACGCGTAAGCATCCGACGTCGCCTGAACGACAGGGCTGAACTTACTTTTGACAACTGGATCGCGGTTTGCTTGTCATCTGCGCGCTCCTTTGGCTTGGGAGCATCGGCTGCTCCTGCGATCGCGGCGTTGCTGTAACCGCCGTCGATCGGTTTCATGTGCAAATCGGTCAAATAGGCCAGGAAATCGCTCAGCGGAGGCTGCGTGATGTCGAAGCTCAATAACCGCGCGAATCCACGCTGCCTACGCTCCGACGAAGAACTCATCGTGATCTTCGACAAGAATTTACCCCCTCCTGAAATGTACACGTGGAGGCCGTTAGCACCCTAATCCTATCGACCGGCGTCGAAGAACGGTCGAAGAACACTTAAAATGGTCCCCCATGGTCTTCATCTGCATCCTGGCTGTGCTGGCCCTCCAGTGGCTTGAACGAGCTCGTTGGCTCCGCCAGCACTCGCGCTTTTGCCGCTACAGCCGCAGGCGTCGCTGATCGCATAACCTGCAAGTAAGCAGCGGCTGCCGCGTCCATTTTTGCTGCGTAATTCTTTGCGAGATGCCAATGCTTGCGAGGGTGAAAATGGTACAAGATCCCCTCCGGCATCTTCTCGTAGTCGGTGCATCCAACAATCTCCTGTGCCGGGAGCACTCGATTCATTATGTTTCCGCCTTCATCGATCTTGCACTTATGCTGGCACGGCGTTGATGTCATACAAAATTCGTCGACGGAGATGAGACGGCCGATGGGCGGCTTGAGCGACGCGCCCTTGGCGGGTGCCCGCGGCTGTTCTTTCTTTTCACTCGCCATCTTTCGCGCACTCGAGGTCAGACTGGACGCCCATGTTCGGACGACTCGGTCGCGTTCGATTCAGATTTCTGCTGTGATATCACTTGTCTTGTGCATTCAGGCACGATCTTGAAATCGTAAACCAAGCGCCCGTCGCTGCTGATACTGCATTTCTTGCGAAACCCATGGATGCGAGCTACAATGAAGTGGCGGCCCTCGTCGTCATACCAATGCTCAATCCAACCGGGTTTACCCAGCTGCGCGTCCTTATCGTGTTCTCGCTTGAATGAGACCGGTTGCGTTCCAAGCCGACCGATACCAGAATGCACTTCGGTTCTGATCCGCCCGCAATTGCACCGACGCGGCTGTTCCTTCTTTTCACTCGCCATAGCGATCGGCGTCCTGGCGTCGACGACAGCAGTCGATGCAAGCAAGCACCCAGAGCAAAATTCCGCACAAAAATACCAACTCTGATAGTTGCATCGCCACTGCGGAGTTCAGCGAGTGGATGTGTGTATGCGCAGTTCATATTTACATGTTGTTATATCACTCTTCCTCCTCCTCGTCCTCTACGGCGCATACCGCGCAGACTAGCTCGACATTGGCCGCGCTGCGGGGCACGAGGCACTCGTAGCAGCAGCGCTTGGTCCCGCAGTCGGCGCACGTCGACAAACAGTCTTCGCTGTCACAAAATTCCTTCTTGCAGTCCGCGCAGGCCGCGGCGGCGTGGTCAAAGTCAAACGCTCGCTTACAATCGCTGTCGCTGCAGTGAGGACGCATCCCAACCTAACGGTTTGGTCGCCGGACATCGCGCAACCGGACCGTACAGCGCTCACAGCGGCCGGCGTTAATGTGCACACCGCAGTAGAGGAAGGGACAGTCAGTGCATCTCGTCAGATATCTCAGTTCGGCGCAATATGGATCCCCACATTGGGACGGGCAGCAAACGAGACAGACACCTGCCCCGCGGCATCTGAACTCGCAAGTCGCACACACCGGTCGGCCGCAAGACTCGCATGGATGAGCAGGTCTTGAGCGCACGTCACAAGAGGAACACTGGCGAGTGCCCATGTTGTAATTTTTCTCTCGTATGATTCACGCACACACGTCAGTGCCGGGAATGCGTTTTCAATCGACAGATATCACTGCCATGCGGTGGCTACGCTATCTCCGCGTGCGTCTGATTGAGCGGCGGTACCTCCAGAAGAGGCATGCCTCGCGGCCGCCTTCCTACCGCTCGCTCATCGAACTCTACGGATCTAAGTGGTACGGAGGATCAGTTTAAAGTTTACGCTACAGAGTTCATCTCAACGTCCAAGATAGCAGTCTTGACACTCGCCCTTCTCGTCGAGATGATCCAGACAGCATGATCGGCCGCAGCCATAACACATGTAAACGTCAGACTCTTCGCAGTCGTCAGCTTCGCACTGGTTGATCCAACAGTCAGGGCAAAGCGTCACGACTTCTGCTTTGTCGCACGTGTATAACAGATAGGCGCAGTCCTTGCATATGCGGCATTTGCACGTCGGATTTGCACACTCATCTTCTGGTTCATGGGCGGCGCCGTCGCAGAGTTTGCATACGAGCGCCGGCCTGAAGAACATGGCCAGAGCGGCTTGTCCGTCCACGGGCTCTCGGAAGAAACGGACTAGCTGGTCGCCAAATATCTCCTCGGCACGGGCTTGCGCTGTTTGCATTCTCTGAGTGACAGGGGAGTTTTGTGTGATCTGACAGGGTACAGACTGCGACACGTCAAAGATACGACTAGCCTTTTTTTTCTGAGTGGTATCTCAATCGACCACTATGGCCGAGCGGTCCGGCGCCTGGGTCGCGTCTAGATTCACTTTGGCCTGGGTCGCCTGCTCACTCGCGGTCTTGAGGCCTTGCTCGCCGAGCCCCGCCAGCTTGTCCAATTCGGCCAACACCGGCTTGAATTCAGCGGGAGCTCCTTCGATTTGATTCAGGTCCGAATGTAGAGCACGAGCACCGACGGCAAACGTCTTCCAGATCGCCTCGGTTCGCTCTCGCTCGCGATATGCATCCGTTAGCTTCTTGTGTTCCAAATCCTCCTTGTAAATTCGCTTGTCGATGCTGCCGCGCAGACCCACAGCTTCGTCGACGAGCTCCGCGTCGCTGATCCCGATGTCAGTGTAACCTCCCAGAAGAAAGAGGAGGGAAGCGGAAATACGAAACCAATGATGCAGCATTGGCGGCATATTTGGCTCTACGGGACTGTTGCGACTTGGAGCTAGAGTAAACCGCCGTGCTTCGCGTGGCAGCTGGCACACGAATGCAGCGTGTCTTTGTCGACTACCGCGCTCTCCTTGGAGATCTGCTCGTTGCACCAAATACAAGCCACGGTCTCCGCCGGCGCCGGCACGATCACCGTGAACACCGTCTCCTCGCGATTGCGACGCGCGGCGAGACGAGCCTCCACCTCCTCGAGAGCGCGCCTTTTGCGAGCCGCCTGCTGCCCGTCGCTGCTCTTCACTACTGTCAACCGAGTAGACATTTCTTTTTGTTCGCGTGTATGAGCACGAGTACAATCACTCAGTGCGAACGCTGACTATTTTTTTGCGTGTGATATGTCACGCACAGGCCTCGCACTTGTGTTTGGCGCAGAACGGTCGCTTGCAGCCCGCGCACTGCGTGACTGTCACCATCGGGGCGTCAGGAGAGACCCGCTTCTGGCACTCGTAGTGGCTGCACTCCAACGGCATGCACGCGGAGCAAACGATGTAGACTCGTCCGCCGTCGCGCGCAGTGTAGGACCAACAATGGTAAGAGATCGCCTTGCCGCACGCGCTGCAGCGAGCACTCCATAGACTGGATTCACGACGGCAAATGTCGCACATCTCGAAGTGTCGGTTTCACGGAGCCGACGACGTCTAAGGGCGCGCGAGGTAGAATTTTTTTCTACTGTGATATCAGTTCAGAGTAGTTGGACTAAGGCTTACGCTACTTAGCTAGTTTGTCCACCTTCTTGGTGCGCTTAGCTGCAGGTTCATCGTCGTCATCGAGCGAGATAGGCTGTTGGCGCGCGCGTTTCTTGGCCTCTTCCCGTTTCTCGATGTCGAAGTCCAAGAAGATGTCCATCTTGTGCTCGACGCGCTTGTACACGGACCTCGCAAGGTCCGGAAGAACGAAAACATCCGCGGTCTTCATCCGAGCCAACTCGCGTAATGGCCCGTATCGCTCTTTGGTGATCTCCAAGGTGAACAACACCTTTGTGAGAAGCGGCTCCGCTGTGCGCATTTTCCTATGATGCGCGATCAGCCACATCGATTTGATGTCCTCCATCGGCGTATGATACATCAGCTGCATGTAATCGAAGTACCCGTGATAGATACCTTTCACGAGGGTCGTCACTGCCGCTGCCGACGCCTCCCATTTCCATTCGTAGCACCGCGTCTCGGTGTTTTTGAATTCACCGAAGGCGGTCTCCAATTCCTTGGATTCGTCGAACAGGATATTCGACTCTGTGCGGACATGGATCGCCTCACCCGATGCTTTCTTGCTCGTTGTTTCAATCAAAGTATTGCCATTCCGAGCGTCGCGCTCGAACTTTGGACCGTTGAGCCCAGACGGGTAATGAAGCACGAGGCGCGCCGTGATCTGCCGTTCACGGTCGGACCCGAATCTCCATCGCCATGTAGAGGCCCTGTCGATTGAATCGGAGTTGGAGTTGGTCCCGTCGCTGTGCTCGGCCTGGATCAAATAACGCACGGATGCATAGTCGGCGATCAGATATCGATCGGCCTTGTTCATTGGTTCAAGTTTGAACGATAGATCCGCATGGCCACTGTGGTCGTCGCCAGCGGGCTCTCCTTCTAGATCGTCTTGCAGCACGAAAGAGGCACGGAAGGTCGTCCCGAATGCGTCAACCAGGCCAACCGATTTCCATTTCATTGGCTGTTTCGAGCTGTCGTCTTGGATGTCTTGTCGGGTGAACTTGAACGGAGGGAACGTGTGTTCGACCTTCGTGGGCGTTGCAGTGTTCGCAGTCGACGCAGATCCTCCAGTCGCGCTCGCGGCTGCTGCTGCCATTTCAAAGTGATGGTCGATTGCTCGAGGTTTGGAGTTTACTCAGGCTCGAGCGAGCGCGGTTACACACGGACCCGGTTTTTTCTTAGAGTGATATCAGTTCTTTCCCTTGCCCTCGTTCACAGCGATCACGGCCAGCAGCCAATCACAGAAGCGATCCTTGGCGGCCATGTATACAGCCAGAGTAATCTCCTGCATCACTACGGCGACACGGCCTCCGCGCGTGGGGTCCACGAGTCTGCTTTTGAATCTGATGTTACTTTCGGTACACGTATCCAACGGCTGTCCGATTGTCTCTATGTAACAGTTCTGCCCTGGGCAGTCGTAATAGTATCGCTGCTGGACTACGGCCATCACCGTAAAATGCATGCCAGGGTCGTTCCCTTTGTGACTGTCGCACTTGATGCGAATGTCTTTTTGACATATCACTGAGACGATGGCACCGACATGTCGAGTCGCGCGCGCGAGAAGCGGACAGCCTGTGTGTCCATCGTGGTGCAACCAGTGCGATAGCCGCGGCTGACCAGCATTCCGGTGCGCAGATCGAGTCCGAGGTACACGTGAGTGCGTTGCCCGGGCGCCCAATCAGGCACCATGTTGCTCAGCCCTTCTTGCACTTGGATCGCGCCCGTCCAGACGAGGAACGGACTCGAGGGCAGCGAGGACGCCGTCGGCCGCGGTGCGTCCTGGAACTTGCCATTGAACAGGCCCATACACTGACTGTCCTGCTCGACGGCCCACTCGCCCCACGGTTCGTAAGGTCCGTTTGGCCACATCGCCGTCTGTATCTGATCCTCGATCTCCTTCAGACGCGAGTCACACAAGACCATCTTCTCCGTGGCGAGCGGGGTGATCAGAATACTGCCATTTCCCAGCCACGCGCGGCCACTCTCGACGTCGAACCCTCCGTCCGTGCCGCTGCTCCACCCGCGCATGCAGTATCGCGCGCGCCGCACGGCCTGACACGGACGCGTGTTCTGGATTCGCCACAGCAGCCGCGAACCGCTCTGGGGCTGTATGTCTCCGTGGAACATCGACAGCAGCGCACTCGACTCGTCGAACTGGCACTCGGTGTCCTCTCGTACCATGAGAGGCAATCGCGGCATGCGACGCCGCTGCGGTATCTCAAGCGAGGGTTTGCGCTTGGTCATCGTTTTGATTTACATACACAAGAACTGACCGAGAGCGCGCGAACGTTTCTATTTCGCCGGTTTTTTCTCGAACTGGCCCCTCTTGTTACGGGGCCGGGCGCGACCGCCCTTGACCTTAGCCTTTGGCTTGGGTTTGGGTTTACCCGCGCCTCCGCCTTTCGGTTTCGCGGAGCGGGCGGCTCCGACCTTCGCGGCAAAACGGCCCTGCGGATCGCGGGGCTGGCGGCGGGCGCGGCCGCGCTTGGACCCGACGCCCATCGGCACCGTCTTCGGTGGTCGATCTTTGGCCAACTCCTTCTCCTCGACGTCGTCTTTGCGATTCGGCTTAGTTTCGTCCGGTTTTACGAGCAACTTAAGTCGGATCGGAGATGGAGCGTTCACAGCGAGGCTCGATCCGGGTATGATGGTCGTGCCCTTACGTGCATCGGCTACGAGCCCGCCAAGCTTGTAGCGATATGCACTGTCGAGCGTGGACCATTCCTTCCCAACAGCTTCGGACTTTGAAATGGCGATGTCCACCACATCTCCTCCGTCGCTTCCGCGGTAAAGACAGCGGAGGACATCGTCGCACTGAATTTTCTTGAAGTGTTCGGCAATCAGAGAGTACAGTCCCTTCGGATCGTTTAGTTCGGTTGCCACATAGCGTCTTTTGTCTGCCGCGAACATGATAGCGTCCCATCGCGTGTCGTCGAAGTCGGGCTTGGGGGCCTTGCGCTCCTTCTTGATCGGGTGATAGAACACGATGAACCGCAGGTGACTGTACTCGGCAAACAGGTTTCGCCAGAGCTTCGTGTAAAAGTCCGTCCGGTTCGTTTTCTTACCGCCCCCGGGAAGCGTGATCCACGGCTTCGCTTGGAACTCAGTTGGAGCAATCGGTGCCGCGTGGGTCCCCTGTGCTTTAAGGACTTGCAATTCCGACGGAAACAGGAAATCGCCGCATTGAAACCCCACATTCACCGCGGTGACACCGTGCGCGACCGCGAGCCCCAGAGCAAAACGCAGGTGAAGTTCTATGCCGGATCCCTCGAAGGCCTTCACTTGGCGTCCGATTTCGGTACGAGCGACGAACACGTCCACTGCCTCCCCGTTCAGCAGGCCTTGGAGCGACGTTGTGTACGTGAGCCCCTTTAATCTGCCGATCTCGGTCTGCAACTCTTTCAGTGCGGCTTTCGTCTCGTGTCCCAGCGCATAGATCGCCTTGTACCCATTCGCTGCGGTATTGATTTCTGACAACCCCGTGGCCAGTGATGCCAGGGGGTCCCCGACAGTGACGGCGATCCGATCCTTGGCATAGAACCAATCCAGGGCATCCTTCATGTCCTTCGCGATCTTTGGCGGGTTCCACCCCAGATGAGCCCGTTCGGCGTCCGTCGATGCGAATTTGGAGAGCCAGCCCCATTGCTGACCGAGCAACTTTTCCAGTGAACGGGCACTGCGCTTATTGCGTTGCGGTCGTTCGAATGTCGCCACTGCGTCCTTGCTCTTGCTCCTAGCACGTTTGTCCTTCTTTTGTTCCGCGCCGACGCTCGGGGCCCGTGGGCGGGAACGCGACCTAGAGCGAGATCGGCCTCGCTCTCGCTTGGTTTCGGCTTTCTCTGCCTCCATATTCACGATTCGAGAATTCTGGGAGGAAGGGGAAGATCAGTTTACGTGGTGTGGAACATCTACTCTGGCGGTTTTAAGTGTTCGATCACACGGTTCGCGAGTGCTAGCACCGCCTGATCGCTTAGACGACACAATATGACACGAACGTTCATATCTGGCGGAGGATGCGTCATGACCGCTCCCCAGTTCCGCTGCATCGCGTCAAAGTACGCCGTGTCGCGGTCCCGCTTTTCCTCTTCCGTCATGGCCGCGTCCTTGGCCTTCACCTCGCCCGGTGCCCGAGCGCGCGCAGTGATCGGATCGACTCCGTATTTCCGCACGTTGTATTCAGCCGTCTGTCGAACACGTAGCGCGTGAACAATCGCTCTGGTGGATTCGCGGTCATCTGGGCGGTCGGGGTCGACGGCTTCCCGGAGCAGTTTGTCGCAGTCGGAGTCATCGTTATGCCTGGAGTGCACGCCTGAAACCGGGTATGTGCCAGCTGCTCCTTTGTATTCTTTCGGTTGTACCCCCCTGGCTGTATGCGGCTGGAAAGCAGTGTCAACGAAGGATAACTTCGAGGCCGCTTCGGAGCGAAATGTCGGTCTGATGATCCCAGAAAATGACGTCGTCCACGCGAGGGGACCGAAGATGAGCAGCTCCCGCGCCGCCATCTCGGGAATACCCGGGTCATAGCCCCGGGCCGCGTACTTGGCAGCATCGGACACTCGGTACCACTGACCGTTGTACGGTGCCCATCTACCGGCATCTGCCGCGTGCTCCTTACTTTTCATCACCGGGACTGTAGCGCGAAGTTCAAGTGGATCATCAAACGGTTTCATCCATTTCGGACTCTTGAATCGCGTGTTATCTTTCCACTTATCCCAGTGGATCGGAGCGCCACGGGTCAACCAGAGCACAGTGGTCCCACACGGCTCGTTGCTAACTTCCACGAACGCGGCGATGCCATTGCCTCTCAAAATTTGACTGACTGCCTGTTCGTTGTTACTATTTCGGACCCACGCATCACACCAGAAGATCCCATTTTGCACAAGATAACCCAAAGAATGATCCGCGTCCAAGAATATCTGCGGTAGCTTCTGGTTACTGACATCGAGATACGCATCGAGGTTGGACAGCTCGCCTCGGATTCGTTCGTCTGGGTCGAGACCGTCGGGACTGACATCGTCTAGCATCCAATCATCGAGGGCGAACGGAAGGCTGACGCTTATGGCAAAATCGGCGTCGTCTTTGGATCGCGGTCGCGTGCACAGCGTAACTAGATTTCTGAGCACCAGGACTGTCCACATTACTCCATTGAGAGATTTCATGTGGTCAAATGAAGATACGACGTGTGCAACCACCAGTTTGGCCGGTGTCCATCTGGACATCTTCACCGCGTCATACTCGGTGCGTTCCCATGAAACTGCACCGCCGAGGTCGGCGTCCTGTACTTCGGCCACGACCGCGTCTTTCTGGCGCGTGGTCCAAATCCTGTCGGCGGGGCAAACCAGGAGACCGTGTGTATTGATGTTTATCTCTGTGAATAGTCGCATTTCCTTGACGGCGTCGTGAGTCACGCCGCCTTTGGGGTCTGGGCTCCATGCCCAAAGTACGTACAATGTCCCCTCGGGGTCGTACATTCCATTCCACGTTGAAACGGCAGTCTTTCCGGCGCGAGACATGAAGGCTGCACCGTCGAAGTTGAGCCACCCGGCGATGTCCTTGGATGGAATGTTGCGCACTGTTGATTCGGCACCGGATGGATTATGCTTTCGTTCGGCTGGGCCGTTTGCGCGGAGGGGACCAAGGCGCACCATGCTCCTCGTAACTGGTCCGGGGATCACATATTTCGTCCTCGGGACAAATTCAACCAAGGGCGGTCCATCCGAGAAGGACCGCGATGTGCCCGTTTTATCGAATCCGTTCCGCTGTAGGAGTTGGTCGACACCGCCGCCCTCGGTGATACGGATATAAACTGGCTTGGCCGTCCCAAGTTCTCCGATGAGATCCGCCAATGCATCCTGGCTGGCGATTACCGATCCATGTACCAGCCAATGGCCCTCGAGTTCACTGAAGTACATCATGCCGGATAACTTTCCAGTTGGCTGGTCCAGCGCGATGATCCAATCCCGAGACAACTTCTCCGCTGGAATCTTGTACGATTGACTGGCTTCTCGCTGTAATCCACGTAGTCCCCGATACCAGCGATTGTCGCTCTTTAGTGCATCCTTTCCGTTCAAATACGCGGAAGGGCGCATCCATTTCCCCCAGAGGTAGAAGGCGTGCTTACAGGCCAGTAAACAATCGCGCTCGAGCAAACTAGCGCCTACTTCGGTCAGATCAGGATAGATAAGGGCCACTTTTTTGCCGTCGATACCCAGACCCTTTGGGTTTTTCAACAGGGCTACTGCATAGTAAGCGGTGTAGACGACCATCGGCTTCGGAGGGGGGCCCTCTGGCCTGCAATCCCCGTCGAGTTTCCGAAATACCCTGTTTGGCACAATCTTGTCGCGCCTTGTAGTCTTCCGTGAAGCTCGGGTACGAGTATCCTGGTCGTAAATATCCGTTCGGTTCCGGAGAGCACAGTCCCATCTGTTGATCAGACCGGTGCCTTCCCGTCCTTCCTTTTTTCGTTTAATGTCGTTCATGCACTCGCGCACGCTGTCCAGTTGAATGAGTTCGCAAATCCGACGAACGTCTTGCTCGGTAATGATCCTCTCCTGCTTTCCGGGCTTCGAATTGCTGATCGTGTCCGTCAGATAGCGCTCGACCGCGTTCGTCACATCATCCAGTTGGCGAGGCGTGAGCAAGTCGCCATCTCTCACTGCGGCCTCGTCGAACGCACGAAAGATTGAATTTGACAATCTCCCGGCCGCTGTCGCATCCTGTATAGCCAAGTCCCGTCCAACTGCACGTTCGAAATCGTCGACTCTGGGCCCCGCGCGCACGTCGGACGCGTGGCCGCGTTTCCGCTCCGAAGAGCTTCGGGGGCCATAGAACCGCTCCTCGTAGTTGTGTCGCAGAAGAGGGTCGTCTGGATCCACGGCCGGTCCACCCCGCGTGTCCTCTGGCACAGCGAGTGGGTTGGCAGCCGCGCCGTTGATACCATACTGGCCACGCACCGGCTGGTAGCCGAAATCTTCGTAGTCTTCGTAGTCCGGTCCGAGTTCGTCATCGTCGGATTCTCGGGGAGGAGCGTCGTCGTCCGCCATCACAAAACCGTGCGATGACAATCGCTGTGTGTCACAGTGATTCCAATGGTCCACAAGTACTCCATTCTCCCATGGAACAGAAACAGACGAGTGCCCATGCCGAGGACGTTTTATCCGCGGTGGTCCCGGCGACAGAATGGGAGGATCTCAAACACAAAGCCGTTCCCCAGTGGAATCTCGATATGTTGCGGCAAATCGACCTCGCCAGACCCTTCGATCCGTTTGCTCCATTCGTCGAGGTCAAGTCCGAACAAGTGGACGCGGTCCTCGACGGAAAGCCGGCTCGCGATTGGCTGGCCACGCTCGCTGCCCTGTACGACTTCGGGGAGTTCCTTGGGCCGAGCAAGAAAACAGGCGTGTTCTACGGGCGCCTCGAAAAGCTGCAAACCGAACGCGACCCGTCCGGGATAGCACGGGATGTGATTCGCGGTTGCTTGATGCAGTGGTACAATTACAGAGCGTTCATGACTTCTGGGACGCACGTCCGTTCCATTCGGGTACAGCTCCTCGGCGCTGATCTCCGGCAATACACCGACGATCTGACATTCACTCAGCTGTTCGAAAATAAGCTATGGGATCTGCAATTACAGACGGCACCCTCGGCGGTGTACCTGAACATCATGCGCGGAGCTTGGCCCACTCTGCGAGACATCAATTTCGCAGTGAATCGCGATTCCATCGCTAGCGGAAGAGGGGCCGACGCGAGGACGCAGACCAAGTGGCGGGGTTCACACGAGGACGGACTCAAGCTGTGTGCAAACCTGCTCGAAAAGGACCAAGAGTGGGCAGCCGACTATGTGCTCCGCCGCGTATCCGCTCCGTACTTCATCCACCGTGAGCACCGGGAAAATCACATCCTGTCGTGGGGAGCTCTCAAGGGCAGATTCAGGTTCGATCCAGGGCACGTAAGGCAATACTTCGATCAGCATTTCCTATCGATAGGAAACCGCGACAGGGACGTGTCACCGACCGGCTCTCGGCTTGCTGCTGCAGATGTCAAAACCCGCGCCGCGAAGCTGGGGTTCTGGATTTTCGCTTGTGAACGTTTCAGATTGGCACTGGCCGACTTGGATCGATACCATCTACCGTTCGCAGGATTGTCGGATGCTTTCGCCGGACTCGGTGCGTTGCGGACTCAGAGTCGCGGCGTCCTTGTGCGCATTGCCGAGCAAATTCGCGGGCTCTTGGCTCACGGTGCCGCGGTCGATGGAGCCGGATTACGAGACGCGCGGCTTTCTAGCTACGACAACCACGCAGTGCTGCTCGACGCAGACGTATTATTCTCCCGTCTGGCGCCGCGCGACAAAGAGGTTGCCTTAACAGTTGAATTCGTGGCGGAACATCGCGTATACCGGAGGATGGCGGATAATTTGGACGCGGATCTCGTGAAGTTGGAGAAGCTGGGAATGGACATGTGCACGGCTGTGGCCAATGCCACGGGCGGAAGCGACGAGATCCGACCGCCTTCCGCGACGTGTAATATGCTGATCTGCACTGTGCCGCTACCATTGGAAACTGCCGACGCGCTACAGCTCGAAATGACGAAGCGGATTGAGTTCTCCCTCTTATTACTGGACAAAGAGCTATTAACTGAGGCGAATCACCCAACGGCAGATCAGGTGGATTTGATGACACCGTGGAATTCTCTCCTGAACCTACGAGGACAGGTTGTCAGCCTAGCACGTCGGAGGACAGAACGTGCGATTATGACTTTGGCGTCGCTCTTCGAGGCGTGTGCTTACACACACGCGGCCGTGTTCGCGTGTCACGTTTTCAGAGAGCGCGCAAAACTGTATCCATAAACTACTGATATCACGACAAGAAAAATAGCCACTTCTGCGTACGCGCGGAACTATATCGACACGACACCAATACAGACCATGGCCGCGGCAGCAGCAGCCGTATCCGCGCCGCTCGACAAACGCCGGTTCGGTCGCGTCACCGGGAGCACCATTGGATGGATCTTGCGCGAGCCTGGTGCCTACTGGGGCCCGGACCAGGCCGCGGCTGCGATCTTCGGTGTGCCTATCCCGGTCACTCCCGAACAGCAGGCTCTGTTCGACGAAGGCCACGTACGAGAACCAGAACTGGCCTCTGTCTTCCAGAGGAACCATTCCTCGTCACTGCGGACTTACATACCGGACCCGGCATTCTTCATCCATCCCGATTACCCGTTTCTTTCGTGTACCGTCGACTATTTCGCCGATGCGTTTTACCTCACCCCGCGGTCTGAGGACTGCATCGTGGAAATGAAATCAGTGGTCGGAAGGCAACGCGACAAACCCGTTGTCATGACCGAGTTCCCCGCTATGCACTACGCGCAGTGTCAACTCCAATTGCAATGCGTGACTACTTGTGAATCGCATCGACATCGGCGCACCTGCTGGCTCGTCAAGGGAAGCGACGTGAACACTGAATGGAAAAAGACTGCGATCGATCAGGATTGGTGGAACCAGGCCATCGTGAAACTAAAGGCCTTCTACAACAGATGCCTGGCTTGGTACTGGGAGGGAGACGAATCGCGTAACGGCGAAATGCGGCGAATCCTAGAATTCATTAAGAACAACTCCGATCCCAAAATCGACATCGACGTCGACGCGATCCTGAAGCTGCGGCCCACGGAGGCCGAGATGGAGCGCATGCGGACCTGGCATCGCGAGCAAACTCCTTGGCAAACAAAGCGATCTACCGTGGTAGAGGAAGAGGCGAAATTCGCCGAGCTGGACAGCGGGCGAAAGCGGAAGGCGGACGAGGTCGATCTGACACTCGACGACTGCTACGATCCGCCCAGCGGAAGCGGTCGCCAGACGAAGCGCGCCAAGCAAGAGCAGCCGCCTAAGGGCCTCTTGCTGTCCGACGAGCAGGAGCGCATCGTCAAGACTGCACTGGGTGGAAGTTCAGTCTTCTTCACTGGTTGTGCCGGCACCGGCAAGTCCAAAGTGCAGCACCGCAACATCGAGCTGTTAGAACCGACTTACACCGGAGTCGTAGCAGTTTATGGCTCCGCGGCCGTCAACCTCGGAGGAGAGACGTTCCACCACTGGGCCGGTTTGCATCCACAAAGCGTCGAAAAGCAACCCCGCTCTGAAGCACGACGAATCGCGAAGAGCAAACCAGAAGCTTACAAGAACTGGACCCAGGCCAGGACTCTGGTCATCGATGAAGTGGGCGTGATAGGAGCCAAGTTCCTCGCTTTCATCGACGAACTGGCTCGGATCTTGCGCATGGACGACCGCCCGTTCGGTGGCATTCAGATCGTCGCGTCCGGTGATTTCCTCCAACTCGAACCCATCAAAGACCAGCCAGCGTTCCTCGCGGCGGGGGACCTCTGGAACCGCATCTTTGGCAAGAACCAGTTTGAGCTCACCCGGGTGTATCGCCAGGACGATGCCGCATTTGTCAAGGTTCTCAATGAACTCCGCATCGGGAAGCCTAGTGAAGAAAGCATCGCGTTGCTCACAAAGAAGAAAAATCTCGGAAGCATGCGAGTCTGGCTCGGGCATCACCGGCTACAAGTGGCCAAAATCAACACCCGTCAGCTGACAGCACTGACGACGCCGGCAAAGGCCTATGAATCGACTGACGTCTATGCCGAGGGCAGCCGGGACGCGTCAGTCGAGAAGCTTCTGGATGAACGTGCCCCGCAGTGTCTGACGCTCAAAGTCGGCGCCCAGTGCATTCTGACGGTGAATCTGGACGTGGCCAGCGGGAACGCCAACGGCACGGCCGTCCAAGTGATTGATATTATGGACGACGGGTCCGTACGGGTCAAGAAGCGCGATGGATCCACGTTGGTCGTCACGAAGTACGATTTTTCGATCGAGCGCAAAGGGCAGCGCATCGCGACACGCAGTCAGCTGCCTCTCATTCTCGGCTGGGCGATCACGGTTCACCGATCTCAGGGCATGTCACTCGACAATGTAGAATACGACATGACAGGCGCTTTCGGTGCTGGTTCGGTCTACACGGCCTGTTCTCGGGCGCGGCGGTTGGACGGACTCGAGGTGAAGAACTTTAGGGCTGATCTGATTCAGACATCGGCCGCCGCTCTCAAGTTCCATCAAGATCTAAGCGCGATGAACCGATCAGAGAGCGGCCGGGCCTAGCTTGCGGTGGATGCAGTAGGCACACTCCTTAGCGTACTTAGTCTCGATGCCACAGGCTTCCAGCATGTGAGAAAACGCGTCCTCGTCCCGGTGGAGACTGAAGTACGTAGCGTATACTGAATCACATGAATCCACACTGTTAGCTTTCAGCTTTTTGATAGACGCCTCGCCGATGCCCGGCAGCAAGCCCGCCTTGAGCTCGCCCGTGGGCAACTTGCTGTTCTGAAACGCGACAGCCACCTGACTGGTCCCGAGCGCCTTTGCCTTCTCGGCCGCCATCTTTCGCTTGAATGCACAGACTGGCCGACGTGTGCTCATCAGGACCATTCAGTTTTATTGTGCAAGGAGGCTCTTGAGTTCTAACATGGACTGGCGCAGTTTCTCGGATTGCGATGCACCGGCTTGTGAATAAGCCAGAGGCGCGGTGGTCGGCGCGAGTGCAGAAAGAAGGCTAATCAGGCGATTGTGCGTAGTCGTATAAACCTTCTGGCCAAGACTGTCCCGGATGTGTTTGGTTTCGTTGTATGGCCTGAGCGCCACGGATATCACCGGGTCCTTGGGGATATCGATCACATCGGCGATTCGGAGACCCGTTCGCATGAAATCGAAAAGTACCACCCAGCACACGTTCGTGTAGCGGTATTGAGTGGGCCGATTCCGGTACTGTTGACTTTCGCGGGTTATCTTGTCCCACAGTTGCATGCACGTCTGACGAAAGAGCGGTTCTTTTTGCATGATCGCTTTCTTCGTGTCCTGGTTAGATTCTCCGGTGCACACGACCGTCAGGATCGCTCCCGGGACTTCAGCGTGCACCGCGTCAGATCTCGTCATGTCCACGTCCCGAGGAACAGAGGGCGCGTTGATTTGTGCCTCTAGATCCGTGAACGTCCGCTTTCTGCCTGGTACACGGCGCTCGTCCAGCGGACGCTGAGCCTTTGAGTCGAGAATCTCATTGTCCCGTTGCAGGCGCATCGCCTCCTCTCTCTGCTTTTGCTGGTGTTTGCGTTCCTTGATATCGATGTCAGGCTTCTTGCGTCCGAGGATCACGTCGAGTGGATCCACTGCCCCGGACGAGTCGTCGTCTTTCGGTATGGAGTAGTACGCATTCATGTCGAGATCGAGGGTTCTGCCGGTCTTGGAGCACACTTCGGCTCCGTCCTGGCTGGTTTTGAACAGGCATCGCGTAACACCACAGAAGTGGACATCCATCGAGGCTATGCATATCCAGACGTCGTCCGCCCCGGGTATTTCCGCCATTTCACAGTCCGGGCTGCATGTATGAATCCCGTCTTCCGCTCCCACTGTCACGGTCAATCTAGAACTGCGAGACTCGGCTAGATCGCGAGCGGCTTTGCAGCACGCGAGCGAGATCATTCTCTCTGGCGTGACGCTGGCAAGAACGATTGTATTATCAGTTTATCGTAACGAGACAATTCGGAGTTATATCTCTTCGTCGGGGTCTTTGGGTTCGCGCCTCATCGTCTCAAGGATGTCATCCACGACAGCTATGGCCTCTGCCGTGGGCGGTCGTATCGGTGGCGGCGGGGGCTGAGCTGCTCGCGCGGCAGCGAGTCTCTCAAAGATCGCTCTCTGGTCCACCGCGGGTTTGGTGGCCTTCTTTTCTTCCTCCTCCTCCTCTTCCACTTTCCAAACGTTCGTGCCATTCACGAGCCTTTCGTCCCAGAGCCCTTCTCCTTTTGAAAACACCTCCGTGGCCATATTGTCATTGGCAATATGGTAGAGCTTATCGCCTTCCTCGTCGCTCCCGGTGAATATGCGACAGGCTTCTTTGACGCAGTCGGCCGTGAAAGCGAAGTAGAGCGATTCTCTCGGATCCTTCGTTTTCTTCGTGTCAAACTGGAGACGCAGCAGAAACCCGGGTAACATCGGCAATACACCAGGCCTTCTCGCGCTGTCCGGCACTAGAACGAACCAGAAAAGCCATTTCATCCAGAAGTGGACCTCTGGCAGAAACTCGACGCAAAACCGTCCCTGCTTCTTCGCGGTCCAGTCCCGATAGAACTTCTTCGGGGGTCCCAGATAGACACCCGTGACCCCGTCGGAAGCGAACACGGATCGGACCATGCGATGTATGAACTTCTCGTCGCGGTCGCGTCCAGTGATCTGTCCCTCTTGGAGTGGCCACGTATAGTAAGCGACCTTCGACAGGGGGGCCGGATCGGGTGGCCAAATGGGATCGTCTCGATCATAGAGGTGGCAGTTGAGCAAGGATGCCATCACCCTTGATCTGGTGAGCCGAATAGGCCATTTTAGCGGATGCTTTCTCTGCTCGCGCTTCGTTGGGACGAGGAGGTCGTCTTTGAGGCCCGGTATTGCCCCTACTTTTTTTAGCGGGTGGAGGTTGCCGTCGGTACCAAGATCCGATACCACGGGCAAGGAGAGAACTCCCTTCGTGCTAGCGGGTCCGAGTTCCATCAGTGCATCGAAAATGAGCCCGTCCCACGTGGCATCGCCCGGGAAAGACTCGGTTAGGATCCGAGATAGGAGGTTTGTTTTGCACCGATTCTTTTTGGTCGACACGAATTTCCCGGGAAAGTAGAGATGGGCACGAGGCAGCTCCGCGGACGTCGGTTCGAGCAAAGGGACGGTTAGTTCCCGAAGATCATCGAGTGACACAGGTTTTCCCTCCCTGCGAACAATCGCCCTGTTTGCCGCTGTCTCCCAGTTCACGAGCAGGCGCGAATTGATCCACCAACCGAAGGTCCGCAGAAATGTTTCCATCCGCGTGAGACGCGATTGACTGATGAACAGACAAGCAAACGACTTGACAACGTCGTCCAGTCGTGGCTTGTACCCGATAGCCCCGAGGCCGTGCACCTTGTAGGTCGAGCGAGGCAGTCCGTCCACCTCGATTTCCTCGAAAAATTTCATTGTCAGATCAAACGCCCGGATTGGGGGCTTGAGTGGCTCGACGCGTCCCACGAGCAGTTGCCTGAAGCTCTTATCCGCTTTCTCGAACTGTTCCCGTGCTTCATCTGTCGCGATAAGGACACGTACGTACTGCTCTTTGACCAACTGAGAGAATGGACTCTCGTGCACATCGTCCCCGCCCGTGGAGTGCCAGGTTCGCCAGACCGGTGCTAGGCGACCGAGTGCCCATTGGATGCACCATGCCGCACCCGTGAGGATGTGGCGCACCGCACTGTCGATCGTGGCAATGATGCGAAAGATCCGCCTTCCAGACTGAGACGTCAATCCAACGAGTCGATCGGTGCGCACTTTGCTCGCCGCGATTTGCGCGTCCCGCTCCGCGGCAGTAGGGAGTTCGCTTTCATCGCGCTTTCCCTGTCGGATCTCGCGGCATGGCTCGGTAAGATGCTCGCGGAGCCATTTCTTCCCGTCGGTGGAACGAGCCCAGAGAATGGCCAGTCGACAAAGGAGTTTTTCCAGCAGTATCGGCCAGTCGCGAGTCGCCTCCTCTGCCCGAGTCGCCTTCGGGATTCCATAGAGTACGTCCTGGAGCCCGAGAACTGGAGCTTTCAGCCGAGTCTCCTTGAATGGTTCAAGTTGATGATCAATCCCGAGACCGTAATCCTGGGCCCCTCCCAATAGAACAGCACGTCTTCCTTTGCGGCCGTCGGTGACGAATATGGAGCCGGGTGCGGTGGCAAATGCTTTCACCATGAACTTCACCCGTTCCGCGGCGAAGATCGCGGCGACTTGGACAGCGCATGCCCGATCATTCAGATCGAGGTGGGTGTCCTCGTCGGTCAGAGTCTCCGATGCCGGCATTGGCCAGATCCGAGTTTCTCTCAGCTCGGGAAACAGGTCGCTGAACTGTTGCTTGAACAGGCCCTGTGTCATCAAACCAACGAGCGCCAGCATGCAAACCGGTGCTCCCCGTGGGACGAGTTCGTCGAGAACTCCATCGGAGACAGTCGACTCCATGTCCATGACTTCCGTCTCGCCAACGCTGGTAGAATCGAAGTATTTGATTGCATCTCCATTGAACGGGACTCGGAATTTGCTCTCCTCTTCCAGTTCGATAGGCCCGTGTAGGTTACGAGCGAACAACCAACACAGATGCGCTTCCCGAAGGTTGCTAGAAGCGACCACGCGCCATCGACAAAGGAGATACCAAGTCCAATGGCGGCATGCCTTATAGAGCCTGGCTCCCGAGTAGGTCAGGACCCCGTCTCTGTTGACGACTGCCCAGAACTGCTCTTCCTCGTTCCCGGCCTTGGCCGTCAAAAACGGCTCCATTGACACACTGGGTTCGAGCCGACCAAACAGCCTGAGGCAGTACTTCAGCAGTTCCCGCGCCGCTGGCAAATGGCGCGGATTCCGCATATCGTCGTCTATCGCCGCGTAAAGGGCGCGAAGCTCTTTGGTGCGTTTCTCGGCGTCGCCGTGGATGTCGGGAATCTTGCTCCACATCGACGTGTACTTCTTCGCGAGAACGATGACTGGACGGTCGGGCTTTCTGGTCGGTATCGGGAGTGAGCCGAAATCACTGATTACAAGGGGCCTTTCGTCGTCCTCCAAGATGTTGACCGGTTTGATCGTGAGTATGCCGAGTTCTTTTGCTGCCGCTTCGGACATTTCCGTTTGGGCAAGGACGGTGGTCGTAAGCGGCTGCTGGCGGCGAACTGGTCCGTCAGATTGGTAGAGGTTGGGTGACCTCAATCCCTCGTCCTCGTCCCCGTCTTCGGGTATCGACGAGGCAATGGCGGCGGCAGCAGCGACCGCGGCTGGAGCGGGTTTGAAGAACGCAGTCGGTCTGAACGCGTGTCTCAGCCCATCGTTCTTGGTGCCACAGTGTTTGCAGAATTCGCTCTCGGAGTGATCGTGACCGGGACACGCGATCCTTTGTTCCCAGTCTTCGCAGCAGGCCAGCTCTGAAACAGTAGAACTCGCCTTTAGCTTCGTCGCATCGGCGATGATATCCGCGACGGATTCCGGAGTGATTTTAACGTTATCCATCTCGCGCATGAACCGGACGGACAGTCGTTGTGACCCCTTGAATGCCAGGACCGCTGCGAGTGCCTCGACCGGACGAAGACGGACGTCATCGAAGGGCTCGAGGACGGCGTCGAGGATCGTATCAAGCGTGGGCTGTCTGCACTCGCGCAGCGTCTTGCGCAACCGACGCAGAATGGTCCCGACGAGCTTCTTGTGCAGTTGGATCCAAGGCCTGTTGGGTTTCTCCTCGGCCTCGACCTTATTGTAAAATGCATCGTCCGACGCGAAAAAGCACGTCATCAGGTCAACTGCTTTGTCGTCGTCCTTGAAGTCGGAGAAGTCGGCCGCGCATCGGTCGCGCTCACAGAGATGGCAAAGCCATGGCACCCTGTAGAGATCCGACTTCTTGTCGGATGTCCGGGAAGGAACGAACGTCTCCTGTTGAGCGAGGTCGCGAATCGACAGTTTGAGGCTCTCTAGCTGGATCTCTGCCATCCGCTTCCGACTGGTGGGATCGGCGCCGTACTTTCGGAGCGCTTCCGGGATGACATTCCAAACCCACCGGGCGTTCACCAAGTGCATAGCACACGTTCTGCTCCTGTTGAAAAAGGAGCTGTCCTGCAGCCCGTCCTTAGTTGTCGACCACTCGCTCCAGGCTTTATCCTTGTGTTTGTTGTGATGATGCAAACAGAAAATCGTCGTCCCGTTGTTCGGATCGCGGATGCCAATGCAATAGTCGTCAGCATGCAATGCCGGCAATCCCATGGAAGGTCCTCCATAACAATTGACAGGTGCCATCTTGTTACAAGGCTGGAAGAACCCATAGCGCCAGAACCATTCGTCGATCCATAGGAGTCGCTCGTCCACCTCGATGGCCGGTTGCGCGGGCTTGGTCGCGGACCCCGCTCGCGCATGCGCGTCCAATGTCGCTTTCCTTGCGGCTACTATCGCCTTTTCTATGGCTGTGTTTTCGGCGTTCTTCTTCTCTAAGACGGCCGTCTTTGCCGCATCTTCGGCGTCCTGGACAGCCGACCGCGGTTGGATCCGATGTCGCGCGGCGCGGCTCGATGGCGCAGTGGCAGGCGTTTCGAGTGCCGCCAAATGATTGATCTGGTCCCGGTATGATAGGCTCTGCATCGGCACTGACGGGGCCGCCGGTGCCGCTGGCTTGGCAGGTTCGGCCGCCTCCGCCGGCTTTGGCTTCTTGGAGCTGGCGGGCCCGCCGTCTCCCGCGTTGTCACCCCGCTTGCGCTTGCGCTCCTTCTTCTCGCCGCCTTTGCGTCTTGCCAGAAGTTGCCCCTGCGAGTTGTGCGTGGCCTCTTCCCTCTCAGCGCGGGCGGCCGAGGCGGTCAATGCAGCATCCCCGGCATCTCTCTCCCGAGCTATCTCGGGATCCGGCTGCTTCCCATTCGTCTTCGGCGGCGTCTCTGCCGTCTCCTTGAGCTGCGCTTCCGCCTTCTGCCTCCGGTCAATGTCTGCGAGAGTTTCCATATCGCAAAACTCGGCCTTGAAAGCCGCGTGCACCGGGCAGACCCATAGGAGGAGTTTGTGGTCGTTCAACAGGGACAGGAGCTGCTCTTTCTTTGCGGCGCCGTCCGCGCCATTCCACGACACGGTATGGACCTCCTTCCGAAGTCGCATGAAGATCTCGCGAAAGCCAATTGACCAACCGAGCAAGTGGCCGTAATAGCAATCGAAAAACCAAGTCGGCTGCGAACACAGCAAAGCTCGCATGGCCAGAGCGTCGTCCCAAGATAGCGCATCTTGGAAAATACGACCGTACACGACCCGGCCCGTGGCATCCCACAGGCCATAGTCGTATCGCCGAATGTAAGCGGCACACTTGATCAGCTCGCTGATGCTCATCCCATCTGAGTGATAAAAGAGTTTGTAAGTTAGCAGAAACGGCGGCGCGGGGAAAATGGAAGGGAAATCACCCCCCGTTTTTTTTCCGCGTCAAGCTCCGATCGGAAAACTTTTTTTTCCTGTGATATGACTATACATCCAGAGCTATGGCGCATCCTATCCAAAGCCGGCAGCCGGGGACTTCTACCTTTCCCATGCGATCTCCCCAAGGATACAATCGGAAAGAAGCGCATCTACGCAGTGGACATGATGGTCCTTCTGAAGAGCCTCGCGAGATCAATCGACAAGGCCGTGCCGGCCGACGCGCAAAACCCGAAGCCGGACCAATGCTGGTTCGAGCCGCTCGTTCAAGCCGTCATCTCCCGCTTCCGGTCCATTTTGAAGAAACATTCGCCGCGTATGCTCGTTGGCTGTTTCGACAAGGGAGTACCGGCCTCCAAGCGCGAGGAGACAGAAAAGCGAGACCGGCAGCGCAAAGTTCTCGCAGACACTGTCCAGTTTGATGAGAAAACGGGACTCTGGTCCGGGGCGGGACTGCCGCCCATTCAGCAGGCATGCGAGATGCTGGTCGGAGATCGCCGACTGCGTCCCCTCTTTCACAAATGGATTGTCCATCGTTTGTTTTACCACGGAGACGGACAGCCGATCGACTGGGGATCCGTCGTCATGCTGGAGTACATGGACGGCTCTCCGTCGTCTAATAACCTAGATGGCACCGCGAGTCCGTTCCTCGAAGCGGAGCACGCACTGGTGGCCATCGGCAAGAAGTTCCCGGACCACGTCTTGATGGTCGACTGCGACGACGGCGACATGGTTCCGATCCTGATGCGACACGTCGTGGCGACACGACAACGTGTCATCTGGTTCAAGCACCCCAAGACCCACAGCAACAATGAGCCCTACATCGAGACCTACGACGCCAATCGATTCGTGCTCGGTCTTTTCGACTCCGGGTATCATTGCCTACAAGTGGAGCTGGCCTGCATGCTGTGTGGCAATGATTACGCAAAGAAGGACGTCTTTTCGCGCGGCATCGGCTGCAAGTTTGTGTTGGAAGCCGTTCAACACTGCGTCAAGGCGGGTCTTTGCTGGCACACTGGGAAGCTCCTCGCTGAAGAACCCAAAGACGCAGTCAAGCGAGTCTATGACTGGCAAGCCGCGCAAACGCCGCTGCTCGAATCGGCTCTCTCGGAGCTGGTGCACATCTGCTTTCTGGCCAAGCACATCAAAGGCGGCGGAGTGAAGAGTTGGTACTCGGACGCCAAACTCGTCAGGAACAACAGCAACGAGTTTACATGCCACGGTCTAAGAGAGGCGTTCCGCAAGTTCGCGCCGGCCATCCGCGCGTGGCGAGGTCTCGAGTGGACTTAGTCTTCCTCGTCGCTGTCGCTGTGTGACCACCCGCCGCACCGCCAACAGTAGAGGTCGTCATGTGGCACAGGGCCTGCCCTGAGACAGTAAACGCAAAAGGGCGCCTCGCAGGCCCAGCAAAATCCAAGTAGATCATCATCGCCGCAGTCCTGGCATACTTCACGCGGAGCGTGTTCCTCGCAGTAGTCTTTGCCGTCGACATGTCTCGTACAATCGTAACAGCATCGTTTGCGACACTCGCTGCACCGAGAACAGTCGTTTGCGTCTTCGTAGTCTCCACAGACGCGGCACTGTTTGGCGACCATGATCGTAGAGACCCCTACTAACTCCCTAGAACAGTTCGCCTGAACGCGAGATAGCTTGTTTTGTCAGTTATATCAGGAGTGCGCTCGTTACAGAAGCTTCCGCTGAGGACTCGAGTGGACTTAGGCCTCCATATCCGATTGTTTGATGGTCAAGGTTGTGTGTTTTCCTGTCACTGGATCGCGGTAGCGTACAGTTTCGCCCTCATAGTCGAAGATCATGGATCTGCGTTCCCCAGTCGCTTGGTCGTAATAAAAGACTTTCCGAGAGATTTTTGCTGTCGACGTCTCGGGTTTCTGTGTGTCTCCGACCAGCTGACAGCGCGGCGCGGGTTTCCCGTCAAACAAAAGACCGTCCTTCGAGAATTGGATCTCGTCGGGCAGTTGCCCTCTGTGTGAATCGAGGTCCCATTCGCGGTCGAGCGGGACGACGTAGTGAATGCCGTCGTACTTGATACTCAACGCTGTCTTGTCGCCTTGTTCACAGTCGACCCAGTAGCAGCGGAAGCGTGGCAGATTCACGGCCATAGAAATCGACTTTCCGCCAGTTGATCTAAAGTCGTAGCTGCACTCGATGTCATCCCAGACGCTTCCAAACGTCGGAGCGCGAGGCTTGCATGAACACGGTTTCGCGGGCGCGGCGGCCATTCTAGCGGGAGTTCCGTGTGCTCTATCTAGAACAGTTCACTTGCACGCGAGACGGCTTATTTATCAGTTTATATCACAAACGCGCGTGCTAAAGTAGCGCCCGTTGTTGGCGCGCTATGGCCTCTTTGCGTTTCTTTTTGTCCTCGTCGGTGGCCGCGATGTCGGTATAGAAACACTCTTCCCGAAAGCACGGGACACAGAAAGTTCCCCCTTCCGCGTCCGTTGCACGGCAATCGGAACAGAGTAAACGACGCTTACAACGGCCCAGTTCGGCACCGGTTCGAGGTCCCATATAACGGGCGTCTGGATTTGCACGTAAACAGCCAATCATCCCGGCTTCTTTGTAAAGGACGCCACGGCACCCGCCCTGGCATTTACTGCCGTCGCGCTGTATCTCCGTGGCAATTCCCAGTATGTCACGATCAGATTCAGTTCGGTGGAAGCCTACGCGTGTTGATCGACTGCCGCTGCAATTGACGCATTTCAGCTGCTCGGTGCCATCAAACTCAGATGGGCTACACGCAAAGCAGTAGGCCGTTCCGCCACAATCGATGCAGATCCAGCGTTGCAGCACGTATCCGTCTCGGCCACGCCGAAGTGGCTCCGGCATCCCGCAGTTGTTGCAGGTTTCGAAGCCGCGTTGTCCATGTGCGTACCCCGAAACGATATCTGCCAAATCGTCGGTCCAACGGACCGGACCAACGGAATTCTTGATCCCGCTCATCGCGTGCCGGGTTGCCGCCTCCTCCGGCGTTGGGGTGCGAGGGGCGGGTTTCGCCTTCTTGGCCTTCGCGGGTCCTCCGTCGCCCGAGCTTTCGTCCCGTTTGCGCTTGACGCGGGTGGACCCGCCGTCGCCTCCACCTCTGCCGAACGAAGACAGCAAATCTTGTTTGCGTCTGTAGCATTTCGCACACCTCTGTTTCGTGGCACGGTCGTAGCAGACCGTGCAGACCACGCGTTTGCAACCGATGCATGGCCCCAATGCCGACGGGTCGAATCGCGCTTCACACGACGGGCACTGCGGCAAGGAAGCAGCAGCGGCGGTGGCGGCCATTTCTGGGTGATGAGAATTCTTTCACCGCGCTAAAGACTCTATGACCGTCTAAGTGACAAACGCCTTCGCAAATTTGTTCTCAGTAATATCAGTTTATGTCTAGGAATGAGCTAGAAGAAGTACCCGCTATCTTTGGCGTGCATGACCCAGTGAATGTGCGCCCAGCGGGCCCAGGTGAACAACAGAGAGCTCAGGGCCGAAAGCGAGGTGCTGCCATGTTTGGATTTGAGAAGCGGCTCCTCGATCGCTTTCAATTCATCATCGAACCAGGCGATCGCCTCCTCCGATTTCGCCGGATCCTCGTGCACAAGCAGAGTGCTCCAACTGTTAAGGACGTCCGTTGATCGCTGGAAGGGCCACTCGGCCGTCCGACCTTTTTGGCGCATCAAGACCAGTAGCGCGTTCGGAGTTTCCGGCTGCACCTTCCATACACCCAGGAGGAACTTGACGATTTCAGAGTGGGTCGTCTTCTCCTCGGGCCACCGGCGGAGGTCCAGCGAGCGTTTCTCAGAGTCCTTCTTTTCGATTTTGGTCCCCGAAAGGCTGTGTGTGCACCGGTGCATTCGAGACCCAGATTCCATGAGCAGCATATTGTAATGCGCCGCGCTGTAGTCTTCGTATCGCGTTCCGCGCAAGAGCATCACCATGCGCGGGATGTCGGTTAGCGATGCGCCCAAGTTGAGCAGATCGAAGGCCGTAATCAACGGGTCGAGCTCTTGGCCGCCGTGCTGACGGTTCCTGCGGATGTGGGCCAGGCCGTGTTTGAGTCTGCAACTTCTGGAAGAGACGTGCTTGGAAGCCACCTCCTCGACCCATACCAGAAGTCGGCCGGGGTCGAGCTTTGCTTCTTCGACGGCTTTCAACGCAGATCCGGCGAACACAGAGCCGGACTCCCGTGCCAGAGCTTGAATCTGAAGTTGCCAGGTTAGGTCCAAGGACCTATTACCGGGAGGCCGGAGAATGCGAAGGAGAGCATTTATTTCATCGATGGCAAACTGGTCCGCTTGCTCGTTCAGACGAAGAATTTGTTCGAGATTTGCCTCCAGTTCGTCCCTAGGAGAACAGGCATCCGGCGGAAATACATCGAAGAAGATGGGAATGTTCATATCCTTGAGGCCAATTGGGACGAGCGTGAACTCCTTTCGAGCCTCGTCGGCCATACGCACTGGGCGTTCCCTGTCCGCCTTCCATTGCCCTTTCTTCTTCTCGCGCCGCTCCTCCGCTCGCTCGGACTTCTGGGCCTCGGCCAACTTCTTTTGCTTTTGGCGTGCCCTGGCCAGGCATTCGGCCAAGTCGCTCCCTTCCTCCGGCTCGTCCGCTCGGCCAGACTCGTGTATGGCGATGATCATGGATTCGACATCGGTCAACTCCTCGGCCACCGGTTGCACTTTCTTTTCTTCCCGTTCGTTGGATGCAGCAGCCGCTTCCGCGCCGTCGCGGTTCTGGCGCAGCCGCAGCATCTGACCCTCGTCTTTCTCGTTGCGCTTTCCGGTGCCAGCGACGAGTGCAAAGGACGGAATGCGCTGCGATAACATCGGGAACTCCACGGCCATTGCCATGGCCCAGTTGCCGGCCTCGCTTGGCATGCTTGGCCACATCAGGCAGCATCGATCGGCAGGATCCAGGTCGTGGCAGATGCACAAATTGGACAGACACGCGCGTAAAAAATACCCTCCGCGCAGGCCTTTGGCAGATACGTCACCGCCGCGGAACTCGGGGACATGATTGCCCTCGAGAACGCCAGCGAAGTGCATGGCAGCCACCAATCTCGGCTGGCCAATCAACTCCATCAATTCCAGAGACACGGCTGATGGCGAGTTGGACCGCGACACGCCAATGGCTTTTCCGTCGTTGGCTTTGCGTTTTTTGCTGGTCTGTTGGTCTTCCGCTGCCGATGCCCCCCTCTTCCAGTTAGTTCCCACGAAAAGGGCCCGATAGTAGTGCAGCTCGCGTAGAGCCAGGTCGATTCGTTCGGCATCATCGGGGGTCTTGTCGATACCGACGATCGGAGTCGGGCTGAACAGGAACGCAGCGGTGAGATAGAGCAACGGATGGAGGTGAATATCGACTAGCCACGGAGGAGTCAGATTTTCACCGATCGCAGTCGGTCGCTTGACGCCTTTGCCGTCGATTTGCTCCTTCTTTTTGACCGTCCCAGTCGCCCCGGGAGGACGCACCCGTCGAACTGTGCCATTCACGCGGATTGAGTTCTGGAGCTCTGCGTCCTTCTTGGGGTCATACAGAGTCGGCAGCACCCACGTGATCGCGGAATCGATACCGAGGCTGTCGATCTGATTCTTGCCTCGGCATCGAGCGAGATGCAGAAGGTCGCAGACGTAAAGGAGCACGAGACGACGGCAAGTATCCACCGTGCGATCCGTGGCCGCGTGTATGAGATCGTCGCGTTCTTTGATCCACTCCTGTTTACGACGTTGCACCCTCAGGCCCAGTTGATCCTTTCTTGTAACCGCGGACGAGCTGGCATCTTCGGGCCAAAAGAAGGCCATCATACACAACACCCCACCGTGGCCGATTGCTTTTCCTTTAAGCCTGCTCTTTTTGTAGTCGCCATCCGGGAAGTCCACCTTGGGCACGTCCGCGTTCCAGGCCGCCAGTGCCGCGGACAGGTTGGCATCAGATAGAGAATGGAGCAAGATGAATGCCACATAAACCGTACATAGCCAGAGAGGAGGCGTCTCCCTTTCGGCTTCCGGTGTTCCCTCGCCGTCCTGGCCATCGAAGAACTGAATGAGTTTGGCGAGCGCATCCTGAAGAGTCGAGACCCGTTGTTCAGGAGCACGGCAGCCCGCCAGACTTCGCTGGATGGGCAGCAGTCGTTTGATGACGTGCCTCAGTTGATAGGACTCCTCGCTTTCCTTGGCCGCGGCGGAACCCGCCCATTTCTGTCCTTCGGGGACATCCCATGGGTCGCCGAGGACGATGACGGGGAAGTCATACTTCGCCAATTGATCGCGGCGATGCATGACACGGCCAGCGAGAAATCCCCAGAAGAGCAATCCCCAATGACGTAGTATCTGACGGAGTACCTTGTCGTGGTCGACCGGTATCCCGCCCTTTTCGCTGCGCTCTCCCTTTCGTCCGCCTCCGATTGAAGCCATGCAGATGACCTGCAATTCGTATCGGAAGCGAGCGGAGAGTAGCTGAAGAGGCGCCACCTTCTCAGCCGGTACGACGTTGTCCTGAAAGCCGTGCTTGGCCGTCAGCAGATGGATCAACTTTCGCCGGTCCACCATCGCCTCGGTACTGTCCGCTGCTAGGATCCCGCCGTTTGACCAGGCCGGCTTGCAGGAAACACCGGGGCCGAGCATGTTCCTCCCGTACCACTTGTTGAAGTCGGCACGGGCGGCGAATCCTTCTCCGTTCAATCCGACATGCGCCGCCGAGTGTCGCTCCAAGACTGCGGCCGTGACGGCTTTGCATGTGGTGGATGTCCACTGCTGCATCTGAGTGATGTAAGAGAAAAAGTTAGACTACTTCGCAGATTGAGATATCTCAGTGCGAACCCAAACCCACTCGCGGTTTTTTCGGAAAGTGATATCACAAATTTCACCCCCATGAGGGGACGTCTCTATCAGTTTATATTTCGTACGAACTCTACGCTACTTCGCAGCCAGCTCGAGCTGTTTCTTTGCCTTTGCCTCCGCTCGTTCCATCCGTTCATACTTCCGAGCGATGTTGATCGCGTCTAGGATGTATTGGCGGTTGAAGACAGCGACAGGCGAGGTCGACGTCAACCCGAACAACTCCGCGATGTGTTGGCTCATATTGTGGCTCGTCACGCGATCATCGTCCGCGTCTTCCGTATTTGGCACTTTGTCGGGACGAGCCAAAGGTCCGGTTTGCACGGCAGGCGCTGCTGCCACGGGCGCGGGGCGCGACACTGCTGCAGCAGCGGCCGGAACCGGAGTCACAGTTTTGCCTTTGGTCGCCATCGGAGCCGTCGGGTGGACCGCTTTCTCCTCGACCGGTTGCGGAGCCGGGGCAGCGGCCGCGACCGGGGCAGCAGACTTGTCTTTGGTCGACGCCGAAGCTTTCTTCTCGGGGGCAGGGGCCGCCGCAACCGGCGCCGGAGACGCGATCTCGTCGGATTCGTCTTCGATGACAATGCGTTTCTGGCGTTTTGCCACTGGCTCGACTCGGTCAACGGCCGGGGCCGGGGCCGGGGCCGCGGAAGCCATGGCGGCAGCCGCTGCAGGTGCCGGAGCCTTTCGCTTCCGAGGCGACGATTTGGAACCGCCGGCGGCAGCAGGCACAGGCGCAGGCGCCGGTGCCGGTGCCGGCGCGGCGAGCAGCTCGACATTCGCCCTGAACAAGAAGCTGCCACAGAGGACCATGGCCTGATGCCAGTTGCCTTCGGTTTTCTCGTTGTAGAGCTTGGTCAGTTGTATGACGTTCCGCTTGGATCTCTCTTCAGCGGGCCCACTGTAACGGTCGGCGAAATCGCACATGCCGTTGTACAGCTCGGTTGGCAAATTGCATTGCGAGACAGCTCCGTCGTTGATGTTGACGCGCACCCACGACGGTCCCCGTTTACATACCGCAGCGAGGTAGCTGGCGCTGAGCTGTTGCCGATCGGCGGGTATCGGGAAGTCCATGCACAGGTCGCGGAGCTCGAACATATCCCATCCACCGGGCTTTGCCTCGCGCTGTGCACCGAGAATGACACGCTTGGCAGGCTTGACATTTTCGAATGCTTCCCGTAGTATGGCCGCGTGGCCATACTCCTCGCTCCAACCGTCGCATGGCTTATCGCTCATCCAACCGTCGGCCATACTCGCCCATTCCATGCCTTGGATCCTTTCCTGCATTATGGCGCTGATGAGCGTATTCTTCTCTTCTTGGGGTACCCCATTGGTCATCTTTGCGAAGATTTCGTAAGCATCTGGCCCCTCCGACGATCCGTTCACCGATTTCTGTGTGAACTGCTTCAGGCGCTCTTTATCTGCGCATTCGGGGAACCGAGATAGACACGCCAGAGGAGGATGCTCCTTGTCGACCGCGGGACCGATGATCGCCTTGTACGCGTCCGGTAGACGGTTGAGTTTGGTCCTGAACTCCGAAGTTGTACCCGTCGCCATCCGGGCCCGAAGACAGCTGGCGACGATAGCGAGAAACCCGCAGTCGCTTCCGCCATCACGGATGAATGGCCGATCGTTGTTGATCATCTGGAGCACCCCGGACGGGATCGGCTCGCGCAATTGGACCGCGGCAAAGAGATCGCCCAAGACCGGTTTCGCTTTTTTAGGGTAGTGGATTACCACAGCGAGGCTCGCCCGAAACATGACAGCAGATGCTGCTCGCGTCGACATATCGAGGTGTTGGAAGTGATTGTTAATCGAATCTGCGAGTGCAATCAAAACCAAACACACACCCGCGCTAATTTTTCTTTGAGGGATATTTTCTAGGTGATATCAGTTTATGTCAGAGAGAAGACTCGAACTACTTGGTCTTGGCGCGTTTGGGTTTGGGTGCAGCGTCGTCGTCGCCGCGCTTGCGTTTGAGTCCCGAGCAGATCTTGCAGATGAGCATCGTTTGCAGCAAGATCGACGCGCTGCGATCCTTCAGTCGCTCGAGGCCTAACTTCTTAAGCTCGGCGTCGGGTTCAAATGTGGTGTTGTTGACCCTGAGCCAACGACCACTGGTCTGCACGATCTCGCTCGCTGCAGCGACCGTCAGAGCTTTGAATATATCCTCGAAGAGGAACGTGGCGAACAAGACGAGCTCTTGGAAGATAGGCGTTGCAATAGCGTCGCCTTCGAGACCGTAGCATTGCAAGAGAGTCTTCGCGCAAGCCGGCGCATCGATATGGCCCTTCTCGCCGATGATCCGATACAGGACGGGCGCCGCGGTAGACATGGACACCCATTTCTTGGGGTTCTCGGGGTCGAGTTGAGCCAGAAACCGGCTTTTGAACGACCCGTCTTTGGCTGCCCTCCCCAGGCGACGGATGGCATCTGACGCCTTACTGGCCAGTTCGACAGGACCGAGGACGGTCTTTTTCGGGCCAGATTGTGGCTGTTTCCAGCAGTCGCGCATCAGCAGCTGCAGCCTCGCCTTTTCGGCCTTGAGTATGCGTTGCCGCAACGGCTCGGCGGCGGAGACGGGTTTCTGTTTTTGCTCGGTGCTGCATGGCTGGCAACCGGGAGTCGATCCATGGATACAGTGCCACTTATTGCAAACGCCGCACGTCGGGTCGCGTCGATTTTCGAATTCCTTCTTGCAACCGAAACAGGTAGCCGGGAAAAGGTAATCCGGATCCTGCGCGGACGAGACAGAGGCTGCCTCCGGTGCCTTGGCGTCAGCAGCCGCGGCTTCCTTGGCCGGCTTGGCTGCTGCGGCTGCGGCTGCTGCTTCTTCGGCGACCTTGGCTGCTATTGCGCGGTCCTGTCGTCGCTGGTTCTTACGAAGCAAGCCAGCCATGTATTCGTCGCCGTCGTTTGCACCGTCATCGTCTTCGGAATCGCCGTCCGCATCTTCGGTCGAGGCCGGTGGCTCGGACGCTTGATCAGCCTCGGCCTGTGCTGTGGCAGTAGCCGCGGCCGTGGCTGTGGCTACCACCGGCACTGTTGTCGTCGCGACTAGCGCCACAGGCGGCGGCGGCGGCGGTCGCTCGTCTGCTTCGAACACGAGCCGCAGATCGTACAGGCCAAACGATTTAGGGATTGGCATGCGAATGGGCTTTTCTTCTGTGCCCTTGAAGAATTTCACGCGGCCGGATTCGGCGATTTTGTTGGCGGAATGTTCGAAAATCGCCCGGCAAATGTCAACGGTCTGCTCGCGTCGAGTCTGCCTGTCGTTGATCCAGACGTGATAACTCGCCATGCCGTAGGAAATGTCGCGCTTGCTTCCGAACTGGAGTGCTATCTTGGTCGCCTCTTTGGCCTCAAGACGCACGGTTTGGCGCCACTCTCGCGGCTTGTCCGAACGCGGTCGCATATCACGGCGTGAACCCATATCTGAGTGGAGGTAAGAACTGCTGTTCGCTCTTGTGTCCGTATGTTTGCTCTCGCGTCTCACGCAATGAATTTTTGTAGTGATATCACCGACCTGATTTAAAATAAGGAACTCGGTCCTACCGCACCGTAGACGTAGAGACAGAGCCGGGATGGCCACTCCAGCGTTTGCGGCACCCAGGGGCTCGGCCAGGCGGCCGATAGACCTGGCGGATGCACTCGCTGGCACCTACGCGATGGCAGACATCGAGTTTAAGCAGCAGTACAAAAAGGACAAAAGCAAGCCGAAACCGGCACCAGCGACGGCCGTGGTGGTACCAATCTGTCAACCTCATCACCAACTCTCCCGGAGAACTCGCCGAAAGAAGCCTCCGCGCAAGCGCCCCGATGCAACGTCCGTGCCATTGCCCCTGTCAGCGGCGATACCTAAAACTCCGAGCGACCTCGGGATGAAGATGGAAAACATAGTGGCACGCGGCACCGTGGCTGGCTTCCCCAAGCTGACGGAAATGAAGGACTGTTATTTTGGGGCATACGACCCCGTCAAGTTCCCGTCTTGCAGCTTCCACGACAAGGACACGACCGTGACGGCCTCGATGTATGCCACCGGCGAGATCGGTCTCACCGGAGGCAAATCCGCCGAGATCAGCCTCCTGCATCTCTGGAGGCAGCGGATGGATATTTATTCGCATTTCGGCGTGCTGCTGCGCATTTCGAACTATGGGATCGTTAACATCGCACTCGCCGGGGGATTGAACGGTCTGTTTATTGATCTCGACCGACTGAAGGCCAAGATCGACGCGAAGGATCACCGAGCCGGGAGCTGTAGCTATAAACCAAGTCTGTTCCCCGGCCTCAAGTGGGGCATCGCGGAGCGCGTGGGCAGCTCTCTCAACTCGGAGGAATCGAAGATGAAAGTGTTGCTGTTCGCATCCGGAGCGATCAACATCGTCGGAGTCCGCAGTCTACAAGACGTCGAAACGCACAAGCAAGTGACCTGTCCGATGATACTCGACTACCTGCTCGACGGATGCGTTCGGGCTTCGGGACAAACGGAGGCCGCTCAGCGCGCCCAACAGGCACTAGACCACAGGATCGCCGCCATTGAGGCCGCGAATCATTAGTGCTGTGGACTAATATCAGACTCTTAAACTGTGTCCACCGCTACCGCCAGCAGGCATTCACGGTCATTAGATTAAGAGGCCCAATGCCGTACTTCCGTCGCTGTTGGGCGTGTTTGCAAGACGTCCCGAGCACCCCGCGAGGCTGCGAACGGTGCCACGTTCTTCCAGAGCAAGAGACGGCGCGCCAAACAAAAAAAACCAGAGACTACCAGACCCATTCCGCGTGCCAGGCTTCTGTTCCGCCAGTAAAGCGTCCGCGATGAGCGACGAGGCGTTCCTCCCGAAGGAGCACAGCGGATACGTAGTGCGGAATGCACCAGCTGAGTTTAGCAAAGCGAGAACCGAGGCGTTCATTTCAGGGGGCCCGGACAAGCTCAGCCGGGAGCATCTACTGGAGCTGCCACGCCGCTTCGCGCAGAATATGAATCTCCGCGGCCTGCCGGTGGACATCGCCCACGAGAACAGCTTGAATGCCGGCAAGGTCACCGGGCAGAAGTGGGATCCTGAAACCGGATCCATGTCCGTCAACTTCCGTCTATTCAGCGACCCCAACACACCGGGCCCCAATGCGTCTAGGGACATCGAGGCCGGGCATCTCAAGGCGCTCAGCCTCACGAGTCTGCACAAATTTCACCCGAAGAACCCACACGATATGACCGTCGTCCCCGAAAAGGTGGCACTCACGGTGCGCGGCGCTCGAGCTGGCACGGATCTCGTGGGGACCAAAGAAATCGAGGCATCCATGTCCGCTTCCGCTCCAGCCATCGGGCAAGACGGCGAAGTCACTTATCGCGTCACGGCGACCTTTGCAGTGATGGCAACGGAGACCGCTCCGGCGGCTGTGGATGTCGCGGCTGCGAATGGAAGCTCGCCACCGGCCGCGGCCGCGGCTCCCGCTGTGCCATCGCCCCCGCAGCAGCAGCAGCCACCCGTGAAACAAGAACCCAGCAGTAGCAGCGCACCTCCGTCTCAGCCACCGCCGCAGCCGCCGGTACCAACCGGCCCCGCGGTGAGCTATCTTCCGCCCTATGGAAGACCCGTCGACCAATATCAACTCGGTCAATTCAACGGCGCGGCGCCCCATGACGTGGCTCATCTGTTATCTATGATGCGTCCGTGGCTCAGTCAGCCCCCGCCCCCGCCTCCGCCTCCTGTGCCAGCTGCAGCTGCGGCGATGGACGCCGACACGGCGATAGCCTGGGGAGACTTCCTGCGCCAACGTAAGCAGTCATCGCAGCCACCCCAGCCGGCTGCCGCGGCAGCTGCTCCTGCTGCTGCTGCTGCTGCTGTCGAGGAGGATCAAACGGGGATCGATCAAATCATTGCTCGCAGCAATCTATCGAAGAAGGAAAAAGACAAACTGCGAGAGAAGCTCACTGGGCGCAAGGCCATGGAAGAGGCGTACGACAAGACGTTGGAAAAGGACATGTCTGCCAACGTCAAGACTCAAAGCAACTGGCAGCAGTTTCTCGAATATCAAAAGACCCAGAAGAAGACAGAGGAGGCCAAGCAACAACAGCGCCGTTCGATCCCGACGAGTGATGGCAGCACCATGGTCCACTCAAGCGCCGCCGCCGCAGCCATCACCGAAACGGACGGGTCAGCCGCGGAATCGAATCTCCACTGGTACCGCGTCGCCGCTACGCACGCGCCAACCCGCGACGGGGCCGAGCGCCAGACTGTCGTCTCTGCGTGCAATGGACTCCGCGAGGTCGTCCACCATCGTCCCAATGGCAAGACGCGGAAGGAGCTGCAACAAGAGGTGCGACTCACAGCGGCCGGAGTCGCCTTTTTCATGGCCGAAGGGGAGCATGTGGACGACAAAGACAAGTACAATCCCTATGTGGACCGAGCGACCGGGAAGGTCTTTTTGCCGCCGCTTGTGGTCCAGACGCTGGCGGCGGCGCAGCGCGACCCGGCCTCTGGCATGGGCGGATGCGTGACGCTCACTGCATCCGACGGCCCGCGCGGGACTCTGTCTGACGGTTTCAGCACCTCTGCGAGGGAGTACGACGACGCTATTTACCACGGACGGTTTGCCCTGCCGGCCCGCTGGTAGTCGCGCCCTGTATGTATTCGAGTGTGACTCGAACGGGGGGGCGCGTGCGCCTGCGCTCTTCCTCGATCTCCGGCTGGATCATGGCAGCTGCTATGAGGAGATGGATATTACCACGCACGATGGACTCACCCGTAGCGCTCATCTTGTACATACTAAACAGTGTTATCTCTCGCAACTCGCACACGAGAGGATAGATCTTAATGATATTAGACCTGCTCCGAGGCGACCTCGGCCAAGTTTTTGGAGTCCACTGGTTTCGCTAGGGCAGCCACTGTTGCCGCGGCGGCGGCGGCTGCTGGCGCCGCTCGGGCAGAAAGCTTCGCTTTCATGCGCTTGACAAGCGCCTTGCGTGCTTCGAGTTGCGTTGCCCTCTCTAAACGGTCTTTGATCTCTGTGTGAATCTTCGGACTGATCTGGCTCTCCCGGGTCGCCACTAGCTCGTCGATCGCAGTCACGGCATCCCAGCGTTGCCTTAACGCCTCCCTGATGCGAGGCAAATCGTTTTCATCTCCCGCGTGTTTGGAGTCAGGGTAGAAGCTCTGTAGTACCGCCAAGAGCGGCCCGATCCGGGTGTTAAAATCACGGCGCAGCCCGAGGAGATCCGCGCCATAGTGCTCCGCGGTGAACGGCCACATTGGCTTCTTGCTTCCCAGTCTGATGGGCCCATCGCCGAGACTGGTGATGAATTCGCGGTAGAAATCGATGATTCCGATCGTGCCCGTCTCCGTGTTTCCGGCATAGATCAACTGCCACGTTCGATTAGCCCAGTCGCGCTCGACGAATTTGAATTTCATGAACGGCGACAGCTTATCGGTAAGAAATTTGGTGCGCTGTTCGATCTCATCGGCGTCCTTGCCGATGAACTCGTTGGTCAGAGTGTAATAGAGAGCGGCGTCTTTGACTGCTCCGTGGGCGTGGACGTTGAGCCAATGGAGTTGCGCGAGTGCAACCCCGTGCTCCGCCAGAGTCGTGCTCGGTGGAAAGAAGGCAGCTACGACGAGATTGACGACGCGTGTCATGTCGCGGGCACACAGCAGTTGCTCCATCGTTGAAAACTGCTCCAGCAAAGTCGGCTCTCTGGTCGCACCCAGAGCAGGCCTGGTGATCGACGGTGCAGCCGCGGCAGCTGCAGCGCCGGATGAACCGGAGCCGAGACCTTCGTTCAGGTTTTCGGAGAATTCATAGCGGGGTGCTATGCTGACTTTGATCTCGTCAACGGCGGCTGCTGCTGCCATTTCGACCTGTGACTTGTCAGAGTCTGCAAATCTGCAGACCAAAACGGCTTCGCGCAATTTTTTTTATTTGTGATATCTCATCACGCCGTCTCTAGCGCTGGTATCACGAGCGTTGCCGCGGCAGCAGCGCGTGCGCGTTTGCTTTTTCTTTTCGCTGGTGCTTTTGCGGCTGCCTTGCGCTTGGGTTTGGCCGCGGGCTTCGCCGCAGTCGCGGGCTCTGGTTCGGGGTACACGAACCCGGCGGAAGTGAAATCTGGTTC
>Ga0134128_10000862_pt1 | contig 41333 bp, 31 predicted proteins | sample KB31754_FD_96462 | JGI IMG/M metagenome (GOLD analysis project Ga0134128, IMG submission 96462) | Terrestrial soil microbial communities with excess Nitrogen fertilizer from Kellogg Biological Station, Michigan, USA - KB3-175-4 | ecosystem: Environmental > Terrestrial > Soil > Unclassified ...
CAGCCCAACGCTTGAGGGCTTGGCATGAAAAGCTAAGCAAAACCACTGGCAACCGGGGCGGCACACCTATCTATATCCGATTCCAAATTATCGCCTAAACTGGACTTTTTCAGCAAACCCTAATTACTTTTTGCGCCGGAATAACGTGTATTTTATCAAGCTATAGACACTCCTTACCGCATCCCGGAGCCGGATCTTTTTGCCATCTTTAAATGTCCGGCCATAGTAGGAGATGCCCACTTCGTACAACCTGAGACCGGGGACGCGGGCGATCTTTGCGTTAAGCTCGGAATCGAAGGCAAAACGCTTTTCCATCAAGGGGATATCCCTTAAGACTTTCACCGGGATTACTTTGTAACAGGTATGGGCATCGGTGAGGTTCATGTTCGTAAGCGCATTGCTGATAAATGTCAGGATCTTGTTACCGATGGTATGCCAAAAGAAAAGGATGCGGTGTGGGTGGCCGCCGGTAAAACGGGAGCCATAGACAATATCGGCATGCCCCTTGACGATGGGATCCAGCAACCTGCCGTATTCGGCGGGATCGTATTCGAGATCGGCATCCTGGATGATGATGTAGTCGCCCGATGCCAGCCTGAGCCCGCTCCGGATGGCTACCCCTTTGCCCTGGTTGTATTCGTGATGGAGATAGGTGATTGGAGCATCGGGGTTGTCTTCGATGTATTCTTTTATGATAAGATCTGTGTCGTCGCGGGAGAAATCGTTGATGACGATGACCTCTTTTTGGATGGAATAGGGCAATTCGACGTCACAAACTTTGTCCAGCAGGAGCGCTATCGTCCTTTCTTCATTATAACAAGGTATCAGGATCGTCAGTTTTTTTATCGTCTGTACGATGGCGGGTGGTTTGGTAAACCGCGGCGTTTTCCTCGAAGGTGCTATTTCCTGCATAGGATCATATTTGTTCTAACCTAAATTAGGTTGAACCATATAGCTAAAGGGGATGGATATGTGTTGGAAGTGGAGACACAAGAAAAAACGACCGCCAACCCGGATTGGCCGGCGGTCGTCAAGTTGGAAGGATAAGGCTAGTCGAGAAAGGATAAGGCTAATTGGACATAAGTACCGATTCCTCCAGTTGTTCTTCAACTCCTGGTGACATAAAGGAGATGCGGAAACGGCCCTCTTCGTTGTAGTAATAAGTTCCGCGGTTGCGGGAGAACTTGATGGGGGCGCCCATCTCTTTGAGGATCTTGAGATAATCGTAAAGGCTGCGCTCGGAGATGCCGATCTTGTTGGCACAGTCGGAAGGTTTTCCGGTGGCCTTTAAATGGATGAGATAGTCGAGCCTGATGAGGCGGTGCAATAAGGACTTCATAGCAATAAGGCTTATATGCCCGGAGGCATGGTTAACGAATAAATAATACGTTTGCTTTGGCTTCTAATCGAGAGTTCAGATAATAGAGAGTTGCTTCGATGGTTTGGCGTCGAATATGTGTAGAGGGGACCTTTCTAACAAGCTATCACAAGCTCGTACAAGATGACTTCAGATGCCCGTAACCAAGTGGTATAGTGGGTGCTGCGAATCAGAGCTTCTGATGTAGAGATGCATCCTGTTGTTTCTAGTACAATTTACGATTTTTGTCGACCCTGCGCCAAATTTTGTTGGTGTACTAAAGGCAGGATTTTTGCACTTTCATTTGGCCAATTTCCAAATCCGCTCGATCATTAGCGTGCCTATGACGAACGCCACAAAAAGCGGGAACAACTGATAACGCAAGACAATTGCCGAAGCAAAGATGCTGAAAGCGCCATTGACCACCCAAAGTACGATGACCACGGTTAAGAGTTGAGGCAGGCCGTATTCCTTACGTTTCACCGCGCCTAGATAGGCTACGCCGATAAGCCCCATGATCAGCAGGATATTGGCCATCGCGCCAAACACGGGGAACCATTCGGTCGCGGCAATCTCTTGGGGCTTTTTCTTATCGCGATTTTGAACCTTCCTGGTCTTATACTGAAACCAATCCTTCGCCAGCTTGTCTACGGAATCCCTGCCCATATTGTATTCTCCCAGGAACTCCGTGGGCGGTACGGCGAATTTCCCGGAATTGGGTAGCAGCCATTCTTCGGCAAAATCCATTGGGAATTTTTTCATCAGGTAGAAGGCATAACCCTGGTACAACGGAGCCTCCGAAGCCCAGCGTTTGAAATAAGGCGTCGTGCTATCCTTTTTGTATTGCCGGTTGAGGTACTGGATCAATGGCCCGCGGCCGCTCCAGAGATAGAAATAGCTGTTGAGACTATCGTCGTGCGAGAATTTTATTTTTCTTAGGGTATCCATATGCTGGCGAACCATCGTCTCCAACGCAGCATATTGTTGCGGGACAGGGCCACGCTGCGCCGCGGGGATATGCTGATACATGTATAGCGCATTGTTTGCCATCTGCCAGCCGCCGAAGGCCGAGAACTGCCATTTTCCTGTGACCTGTTTCATCTTCGAACTGGTATAGAAGAACGAAACGGATATCAGCAGGAGGCCGGCTGCAATGCCGGTTACCTTTCTTTGCCACGACTGCCGTGAAAAGAAGAATGCAAGTATGGCGATCACCGGATAATAGATCGCATTGTAACGGACGGTGAAACAGGCCAATAATAATAACGCATGCACCACGATCATCCATGCTTTTGGCTTGTAGATGACCCAGACGAGTGTGGTCAACCAAAGGAGGCTAAGACCGATAAACAATGCATCTGCGGAGATATAGTTCGCCACGTATAAAGGGAGTGGATCGAAAAGAAAGAATAGTAGCAAAATCGTTTTTACGCCCCTGCCTGGTTTAAGCCAATAGAGAATGCTTAAGACAAATAGCAGGGCGCTGCATTGCATGAATAGGTACTGGATCCCGACCACGATCTTATCGGAATGCGTAAAGACGCTGACAAATCGTAAGAACTTTGAATAGGCTACCGGCCACATGTTCACGTCTGCGTTACTGGATGCCGCTTCGAGGTAGGAATAGCTATCCGGCATGTAATTGGCGAACGGATAGCGGAATTTGAAGATGATAAACTGGATGATGAAGACGGCGATACCTGCCAGCCACCAGGCGCGATTGGGCTTGTTCTTCCACAGGTAGTCGACGAGGAAGGGGTATTGGACGGATTGACGACGTGTTGCCTTTTCTTTGGCTGTTGCCTTTTCTTCATGGTATTCCTGTTCCGTATTGATCGACCAGATATTGGCTTTCTCGGTGACGCCGGCGGCGATATTGTCGACGGCGACCATGGCGGTGAGCATGGAGTGATCGGCATTGTTGTATTTGTGCATGCCGTTGCGGCCGACCAGGAAGAGGTTCTCGAAGGTATCGGTATAGGCACGAATCTTATCAAACTCGTCGTAGGTACCGAAATAGGCGGGGTAGGTCTTCTCCATGCGTTTGACGACGCTGTCGAGGACGTCTTCTTCCTGGGCTAAGTCCATTTGTTTCAGTTCGGTGATCGCGAACTGCTTGATGGTTTCGTCGGATTCGGCCCAGAAGGCATCGGTCTTGTTGCAGAAATACTCCATGCCGATCCAGGTGGTATTGGGGTCTTTGACCATTGCGCCACCCCAGTTGTTGTAGATCATTAACCTCCCGACTTTGACATCGCGTTCCTGGATATAGATCCAGTTGTCTTTGAGCTCGATGGCCTTTCCATTCGTGGACAGCCGTTTGAGTAGTATGCCTACATTGATAAAATCGCGGTATTGGAGACCGGCGGCTATATCTTGGATCTTACCGGGTACGGAAGCACCCATTCCGGGGATCAGCTCCTGTACGGGCATGGTGGAGAAGAAATAGTCTCCCGCCCAGGTATTGGTTTGGCCCGTTTGTGAGTCGATGGTGACTACGGAATGGATGGCGCCCTCATGCGTAACGATCTGCTTGACGTCCTGGTGAAGGTGGATCTCGCCGCCCATGGCTTTGACTTGTTTTGCTACCTCTTCCCACAGCGAGCCCGGACCATATTTCGGATAGAGGAACTGTTCGATGAGGCTGGTTTCTGTGCTTTTTTGGGCCAGGTCGGTCTTTTTTTTCTTCAGGCTTTTTACTGCGCCGGCGATGGCTTTGCTAAGGGAGACGCCTTTGATGCGCTGTGCACCCCATTCGGCGGAGATCTCGCTGGGGGCGATTCCCCATACCTTTTCCGTATAGTCTTTGAAGAAGAGCAGGTAGAGCTGTTTGCCGAACTTGTTGATGATGAAGTCTTCTAATGACTTTTCGGGGGTCCGGGGGAAGAGGCGGATCCACAGGAAAGAGATCATTATTTTTATGGTGCGGATCAGCCCTAAGGTCTTGAGGGTGTCGATCGAAAGCTGGATGGGGTAGGCGAAGAATTTTCTTAAGAAATAGATGCGGGTGAGGCGTTGGATCACCAGCATGGTTTTATCGGGATCTTTGGGGGCGGCGGACATATGCGTGTCTGCGGTCTCTTTTTGGGCGATGTTGCGCGCTTTGTTTTGGTAGCTGATGGTGGTTTCTGCTCCCACTCCTGGCTCCAGGGGCATCATCTTTAGCCACCAGTCCATGACCCGGTCTGACTTCGAGAAAAACCTATGCGGGCCCATATCCATGCGATTCCCTTTATAATCGGTGGTCCGCGAGATGCCGCCGATCTCCCCGGATTTTTCTAAAACAATGGGAATGACATCGGTACGTGTCAGTAATTCATATGCCGCAGTGAGGCCAGCCGGCCCTGCGCCGATGATGATGGCTTTCTTTTGCATAAAAGAATAAGGTTGTGGATGCTCAATTTAACGCAGCGGGTATTCTCAAAATGGATGAAATAATCGCCAAAAAGCCGGGTTGCCCTTGAAAGATTTCTCCCTGCAGTGCGTATTCACCAAAAAGACGAAAATGAAGAAATTATTAACTTTTTTGGTGCTGGCGCCGCTTTTGGGGATGGGGCAGGGGGTGCATTTTGAAAGCGGGTTGAGCTGGGAGCAGGTGGTGGCCAAGGCCAAGGCGGAGAATAAATTCATTTTCGTCGATTGTTATGCCAGTTGGTGCGGGCCGTGTAAGATGATGGATAGGGATGTTTATCCTAATGATACGGTGGGGGAGGCGGTCAATGCACGGTTTGTTTCGGTGCGGGTGCAGATGGATACCGCTAAAAAAGACGATGATGCGGTCAAGGCCTGGTATGCGGATGCGCATATGCTGATGACTACCTATAAAATCAGCGCTTTTCCAAGCTTCTTATTTTTCTCGCCGGATGGAAAGATCGTGCATCGGGGGCTGGGGCTCCATAGGGTGGGCGATTTTGTGAAGCTGATAGCTAAAGCCCAGGATCCAACTAAGCAATATTACACCATATTGGCGGCGTACCGGGCGGGGTCGAACGATTTTACAGTGATGCCTTTATTGGCAAGTGATGCGAAGAAATTCAATGAACCGGAACTGGCATTTTCTATCGCTGCCGATTATTTACATGATCAACTGGATAAGCTGAGCTATGCCGACATGTGCAATAAAAACGATCTGAACTTTATTGCGGGTTTTGCCAAGGTAGTGAGTTCGAAGGATAAGGTGTTCCGATGCCTATTTGAACATGGTGAACTGGCGGATTCCGCCATGCAGGACAAAGATTTTGCTAAACGCTTTGTGAACTACGTTGTAACAAAGGAAGAAATTACGCCGGCCATTACAACTGCTAAAGCAAAAAAAATGGAGCCGGATTGGATTACTATTGGGAAAAAGATAAAATATCAATTCGGGCAGAACTATGTGGAAGAAAATATTGTGAATGCCAAGGTAGACTGGTATAAAGGCCAAAAGAATTGGAAGAATTATACGAGATATCTGGTGATGCAAATGGATATTCGAGGTATCCAAAATATTCCTAATGGTCTTATGGGCATATTTGTGCTTAATAATGGGGCGTGGGATATTTTTCAGTATAGTAACAACAGAGCGGAATTGGAGAAAGCTCTGGCCTGGATCGACAGGGCGCTGCAAATGGATACGGCAAAGCTTGCCGCCACCATGATGGATACTAAAGCCAATCTATTGTACAAGCTCGGTCAAAAACAGGCAGCTATCCAGTTGGAGACTAAAGCGGCCCAAATGGCCCCCGAGGTTAAGGACATCCAAAATGACCTGCAAAAGATGGAGAGTGGGCAGCCTACCTGGGTCGCCAGATAACAATTTAGATTGTATTTTTGATAGCCACGGCAGCTTGCTACCGTGGCTATTTTGTTTATTACCACGGACAGATAATTTGTTGTAAATTTAAATTGGTTATCAACAATCTTTATAGAACCCCTAAAACTGTAGCTTTAGGCCGAGGATCGGCATACCCAAAAATGAAAACCGTGGTTGAAGGCATTGATTGGTTTATTGAATTCCGTGAGGGAGAAACGGAAGCATTCCGGCATGTATTTGATAAATATTACCGGCCAGTGAGCTATTTCGCCCGGAAGATACTAAACGATGATCTTTATGCGGAAGATATCGCAAGCGAAACATTCCGGAAGGCCTGGGATGCGCGGAAGAAATTTGCTACGCCGCGGCACCTGGAAAATTTCCTCTACCTGGTGACGCGCAACGGTTGTATTTCTCATTTAAGGAGTGAGCGGGTCGCACAAACAACGGATGAGGAATGGACCCGGATATCCAACGATGAGCCGGATCTGGGTATGCCGCTGGACCTGGAAAGAGTACAGGCCAGGTTGATCGAAATGATGTTCGAGAAACTAAAAGAGCTACCCGGAGGCGATGTGCTACGCATGAGCTATATTGAGGGCAGGAATACAAAGGAGATCGCTGCCGAGCTAAATATTACTGAAAACAACGTATATATCATCAAATCCCGCTCGCTCAAGGCTTTACGCGCGATATTGACAAAAGGCGAATGGATGCTTTTTGTGCTTTTGTTTATAAAGTATTAATTCTGTTCAGTCACGGCCCGGGCCAGTTTTTCGACATTGGCCTGGGAGACAAATGCCGATTTCAATCTTTTTTGGGCGTCGAATACTGCTGTGTACGGGACGCCCGGAGCTTTAAAATAGCTTAGGAAAACGTCCTTCGTTACTTCTTTTCCCATGATGATATTCGGGTATTTATCCAGGTGAAATACCTTATAAAATGCCTTCATCTGCCAAAACGGATAGGGAGTAACATAATAAATGTCCACATTCTTGAATTGATCGATGTGTGCCAGGAGGTCGCGGGTCTCAGCCTGACAATGGGTGCACCAGGGTGAAAATCCGATGACTATAAAAGGTTTACCTATGGGAATCGCACCGGTATTCAACCTGGTGGCACTATCGGGAAGCAGGAGGTCAAAAGATGGCAGCAGCCGGCCTTCCATTCCTGTTTTTGCAATAGCCGGTTTGGTAAAGGCAGTGATGAGGATCCAGCCTACCACTAAAAATAAGCCTAGTGCAGATGAACCGGTGACCCAGGTAAATTGCCGGCTAGGTTGCTGTTTACGCTGGATGGCAATGGCCACCACACTGAGGATCACGCAGGCGCTGTTGAAAACGATGTGTTGCTTAGGCGATAGCTCTTCGATTATGCCGCCACAGCTACAGGAAATCTGGCTGTCTATAAACAAAATGGCCACCACATAAATAGTAAAAAACGCCATCAGGCCAAAGGTCGCATAGAGTGCTTTCAGCCGAAAGGCCGGTATAAAGAGTGCGATGGCTAAGAGTATTTCGCTTATGGGAAGTGCCCAGGTAATGATACCGGCGAATGAACCCAGGAGAGGAGAGGACGTCAATTCCTGTTTGAAGGTCTGGACTTCGGATAATTTAACAACCCCGGTATAAACGAAAAGCAGGATAAAGAAGAAGGCGATTATTTCGACGAGGAGACTCTTTTTCATGAGATTAAGGCAATGGAATCCGCCTCAAGTTAGACTGCTTGGTATTCCGGAAAAGGACGGAACTGTAATCAAAAAGGATCCGCTATCCCGCAGACCCCGGTTCCTGAGGGCTTTTTTTGAAGCGGGAGGTAAGAGGAAAGGAAATGCGGTTGAATTTGCCTGCATATTCGCTTGTAATCGTGCGGGTCGGGGTGCAATAAAAAAATAGGTATACTAAAAGTGAAAGACATTGGGAATCTAGGTGTAACTATTTGCAGAAAGATTATTTAATTGTTATTTTATTGCATGACAGGGGATCGTTTAGCATCTTTGATAGCCCGGCAATTGACCGGTGAGCTGGGGCCTGAGGAGGTTCAGGAATTGGTGGACTGGGGTAACGAGTTAAAGTTGCATCGTGATTTCCTGGACCGGTTTGCGGACGATTCGGTAATTGAAAATGAGCTTAGGACCTGGCAGAAGATCGATCCGGCTGATGGTTATACCCGGTGGATCCAATATAATTGGGAGCGCCGGCGAAGACGTATCCTGCGGATAGGCGGGTGGTCGGCAGCGGCATCGCTTTTAATCGCCATCGCTATCGGCGGGGTGATCAGGACCGTGAAGCCCGCGGTTCATAATACCAATGGCGTAGGAATTGCAGTGGCTAAGACAGTGATGCCGGGGCGGAATACCGCGACATTAACCTTGGCGAACGGGCAGCAGCTCTTACTGGACAGTGTGGCGAACGGGCAGCTGGGGGTGCAAGGTAACAGCAGGGTCGTGAAGGCCGACAGCACGAGTCTCGCCTACCAGTCTTCGGGCAATAGTTCCGTAGCCGTGGAGTATAACGTTCTTACTACGCCCAGGGCCGGGCAGTTTCAGCTTACGCTGACCGATGGCAGCCGGGTTTGGCTCAACAACGTGTCGAGTCTGCGCTATCCTACTTCCTTCAAAGGTAAGGATAGGCGGGTGGAGTTAACCGGCGAGGCCTATTTCGAGATTGCCAGGGATGCCCGAAAGCCGTTTATCGTACAGGTGAAAGATGCATCGATCCAAGTACTGGGAACCAGCTTTAATGTGATGGCTTATCCGGACGAGAGCGGCTCGCAAACGACGTTGTTAACGGGTGCCGTGCAGGTAAAAGCCGGAACCGGCGAAGTTGACCTGCATCCCGATGAACAGGCGCAGGTGACAAGTAGCGGGGAACTGAAGCTGTCAAAGGACGTAGCAAGCGCGGACATCGTATCCTGGAAGGATGGATTCTTCTATTTCGGTAGGGCATCTTTCGCGGCCGTGATGCGGCAGCTGGCCCGATGGTATGATGTCGATGTGGTGTACGAAGGAAAGATCCCCGACATGGAGTTCGGGGGAAAGGTTGACCGGACCCTGCCGTTAAACGATTTATTGAAATTCCTTGATAAAAACCAGATTCATTTCCGCCTGGAAGGGCGGAAGTTGATCGTCCTGCCAAATTAAATCCTCTCATCACTAAATGTCGGCATGATCTGCACTCGAATACCAGAATCATTAAACCCCGGAATCATCCTTTGCTTTTCGAAACTTTAAACCATCTGGCATGAGAGCAAAAACTGCTATTTACGTCACACCCTTGTCCGGGTAATCTTCCAACTAAGGTGATAGGCATTCACAAAAAACCGGGGACGTCGTGACCGTACCCGGCAGCTATGTGGCATTGCGGGCCGCATAGCAGGTGAGGTTTATCCCCAACGGACGTGTTTAGTGTACCATCGATTTATAAACCCCACCAAAACAAAGGTATGGAAATTTCCAATTTGGGTAAGGGGCTTCCATGCGCCGTCGGGAAGCTGCTGCCCCAGCAAGTGCGAAGAGCTATGAAATTGACTGCTATACTACTAACCGTAGTCTGCGTAAATGTGAGTGCACATAGTTTTGAACAACAAACCGTGAGCTTCAGCGGAAAGGATGTGCCGCTGACAGCTGTATTTAAGAGTATAGAGAAGCAAACGGGATTCTCTTTCTTTTTTAATTATTCGCTGTTGTCTAACTCCAAGCCTGTGACGATTAACGTTCACTCAGTAAAGCTGGAGGTATTGCTGGACTTGATCCTAAAAGTTCAGGGGTTTGATTATTATCAAAATGGAAAAACAATTTTTGTAATCAAGATGGCGCATTCGACTTCTGGAGATTCTTTAATCGGTTTAAAAAAAGGAAATATTTTTTTAAATGTTTTAAAAGGCGTTGTCGTAAACAGCCAGGATGAGCCGCTCGCAGGTGCAACTATAGAAGTGGTAAAAGAAGGAAAAAATATATTGACAGATGCTTTTGGTAAGTTCGAAATTAAAAACGCTCCACAAGGGGCGACTTTGAAAATCACTTACCTTGGATATCAACCAAAGGTCATTGAGGTGGATGAAAATGAGTCGATTAGAATAGTGCTTGAATTGGCAGACAACAAATTGGACGAAGCTGAAGTAATTGCGTATGGAAGTACAACACAACGGTTTAGTACTGGAAATATAACGACAGTGAAAGGGGAAGACATTGCAAGGCAACCAATTCAAAATCCTTTGCTTGCTTTAGAAGGGCGGGTTCCGGGGTTGTTTATTACACAGGCGAGTGGTATTGCCGGAACTGGTGTAACTGTTCGCCTGGAGGGCCAAAATAGCATTTCTGCAGGAAATGACCCCTTGTATATAATCGATGGGGTGCCCTATCCTTCTCAAATGTTACCAACCACAACCGGGGGTCCTCTAGATGTATTGGGGTCTTCGGGCGCTTCTGCCAGGCAGCCAGGCGGAAATGGTAATCCTTTGGGATTTATTAATCCAGCTGATATTGAAAGTGTAAACATATTGAAGGATGCGGATGCTACGGCCATTTATGGATCAAGAGCGGCAAATGGAGCTATTTTGATTACTACAAAGAAAGGAAAGATGGGGCCAGCGAAAGTCAGTTTAAACGTTCAACAAGGAGAAGGAGCCATTAGCCGACGTTTAAATCTACTGAGTCTGAGGCAATATCTGGACATGCGATATGAAGGAATAAGTAACGATGGATTATCTATCACATCATCAACAAATTATGATTTAAGAGTTTGGGATACAACCCGTAATACGAATTGGCAAAGAGTTTTATTGGGAGGTACCGCTAGATATACAAATATTTATAGTGATGTTTCCGGAGGTAATAATACTATGCAGTATCTTGTAGGTGCGACATTTAATAGAAACAGTTCAGTTTTTCCTGGAAATTTTGCAGATCAGCGAATTGGACTACACTTTACCGTAAATTCATTCTCCGAAAATCGAAAGTTTCGGCTTCAACTCAGTGGAAATTATTTAGATGATGATAACAGGTTGCCGGGTCATGACCTTACCTCCGTTGCTCTAACTACTCCACCTGATGCTCCTTCACTATATAATCCTGGTGGCTCGCTTAACTGGGCTCCGAATTCATCAGGATCCTCTACATGGTTTGGAGGTTCAAACCCTGTTGCATTCACATTAGCGCCCTATGAAAACCACACAAGGAACCTATTGGGTAACTTGATTTTGGGGTACAAGATTTTACCCGGGTTGGAGTTGACCAGTAGTTTTGGTTATACGAATTTGGGTACTAATGAGAGCCAACTAAACCCGCTTATTGCAATACAGCCGGCGTCTCGTCCTTTTGCTTTAAGTTCTGCCAACTATACGAATAGCGCAATTAACACCTGGATAATTGAGCCACAGATCAATTATGATGTCTTCATTGGAAAAGGGAAATTGAATTTACTTCTAGGCTCCACTATACAGCAAAATCATAGCAATGGCTATGTGCTGACAGGAAGTGGATTTTCAAGTGACGCCTTACTTTCAGATATACACTCGGCTGCGACTATTGTGTCGAATTCCAGTGTGGCTTCGGTTTATAAATACGATGCTCTTTTTGGCAGGATCGGCTATAGGTTAATGGATAGATATCTTGTTGATGTTACTGCACGAAGAGATGGCAGTAGTCGCTTTGGCTCTCAAAATCAGTTTCATAATTTTGGAGCTATAGGCGCTGCCTGGATTTTTAGTGAAGAACATTTCTTTAAGCATTCCGTCAGATTTTTAAGTTTTGGCAAGATCCACGGAAGTTATGGAATAACAGGAAATGATCAGATTGGAGATTATCAATATTTAAACCTCTACAATACCAGTGCTGTGCCAGTCCCGTATCAAGGCATATCTGCATTAACCACAGCTGGATTGCCCAATCCATATCTACAATGGGAGACAACTAAGAAATCTGAAATAGGAATAGATCTCGGATTAGGTGCTAATAGCAGAATACTTTTAAGCGTAAATTATGTAGTTAATCATTCGTCTAATGAGCTTTTAACGTATAAGTTACCAATAATTACAGGATTTACTGCTATTACGGAAAATTTCCCCGCTACTATTGAAAATACCGGGGTTGAAATAAATGTTAACTGCATTGACATAAAAAATAAGGATTTCTTTTGGAAAACCAATGTGAATTTGACCTTGCCCAATAACAAATTGGTGTCATTTCCTAATTTGAAAATCTCGTCTTATGCCAATTCTCTTGTAATTGGAAAGCCAATTACTATTCTTAAGGTTTACCATTCATTGGGCGTTGATCCGACAAAAGGGGAATATGTATTTGAAAGTAGTCATGGTGTAACAACCTCCAGCCCATCACCTGGAGTTGACCAAATAGCCATAGTTAATACGTTGCCCAAGTATTATGGCGGATTCTCGAACTCGTTTGGGTACAAACATTTTCAATTGGATATACTTTTTCAGTTTGTTAAACAAATTGGGGCGGGCTATCATTTTGGAGCTCAGGTGCCCGGAGAAAGATTTAATCAGCCAAAATCCGTACTTGGAAGGTGGACATCACTTGGGCAGCTGACAGCTATCCAGCGGTATAACTCAAGTGGTAGCCTGGCGTCCTCCTGGATTTACGAAGTGAGCAGTGATGCCAACTATTCTGACGCTTCTTTTATTCGATTAAAGAATTTGTCGTTGTCATATCAATTTGTCGGTAGTGCTTTTATTCGAGCTCATTTGGACGATTTTCAAATTTATGTTCAAGGTGAAAACCTTTTGACGTTTACAAAATATTTAGGGATGGATCCCGAAACCCAGAGTACCGCTGCTTTGCCACCATTGAGAATGTTAACGCTAGGTCTCAAAGCCGGGATTAAATAACTGCAAAATAGCTATTATGAAAAAGAACACACTTATATATAAAAATTGGAAGGTTACACATAGAACATTGTTGGTGTTGGCAATTTTTATTATTTCTGGTTGTAAAAAGCTAGTGAATGTGCCGCCGCCTACGACAGGTCTGGCATCTGGTAGCGTCTATGAAAACGATCAGGCAGCCATATCGGCCGTTACCGGGATATATACCAGGATAATGAATTCGCCGAATTTTGTTTCAGGACAGGGGGTTACTTTTTTTTGCGGTCTATCCGCTGACGAATTTACTCTTTGGAATGGAATCACGAATAATGCTGAAATTGCCTATTATACTAACAATCTGGCTGTAAACATAGCGGGATCTGAATTGTGGAACGCCTTGTATCCATATATTTTTCAGTGCAATGATGCTATAACATACTTGAACAATTCAACTTCTTTAACCCCAGCCATTAGGGTTCAATTGCTTGGCGAGGCGAAGTTCATGAGAGCCTTATTTTATTTCTATTTAACCAATCTTTATGGTCCTTTACCTTTGGTGCTGACTACAAATTACACCTCCAATGCATTGTTATCCAGGGAGCCTCAAACCACCATTTACCAGCAGATTATATCAGATCTACACGACGCGGAAAATTTGCTCAGTCCACAATATCTTGATGGCACTCTTCTTGTGACATCTAACGATCGGGTTCGCCCTACAAAATGGGCCGCAATGGCATTGCTGGCTAGAGCCTATTTATATTCTGACGATTGGGGAAATGCTGAAAATTTGGCTGATTCAGTTATTAACAATTCTACGCTTTTTAAGCTCAGCAGTTTGAAAAATGCTTTTTTACGGGCTAGTCTTGGGAATTTAGAAGCAATCTGGCAGATGCAGCCCGTAACAACGGGACAAACAAATACACAAGATGCGCCATTGTATATCATTACTTCGACAGGGCCTAGTATTGCTCAGCCTGTGTACCTCAGTAATTCCTTACTGCAAAGCTTTGAGCCCAACGATGGTCGAAGGTTGGTTTGGGTTGATAGCGTTGTGATTTCGGGAAAAGTTTTTTACTACCCATATAAGTATAAAATTAATACTTTGAATTCGCCTGTAACGGAACATCAGATGATTTTGAGATTAGCAGAGCTTTTCCTTATACGCGCGGAGGCAAGAGCTCAACAAGGTGATATTTCAGGTGCGCAGACCGACTTAAATGTTATAAGAAGTAGGGCGGGTTTGCCTAATACAACGGCAAACTCGCAGACTGATTTGCTATCTGCAATCATGAGAGAGCGTAGGATTGAATTTTTTGCAGAATTGGGAAATCGCTGGTTGGATCTTAAGAGAACGAATTCCGTTGATTCAGTGATGTCGCCCGCATGTATTGTTAAGGGGGGAAATTGGAATACTTATCAAAAGTTATATCCGATTGGAGATGTGCCTACTGATCCTAATTTAGTACAGAATTCTGGATATTAGGTAAAATGAAGACAACTTGCTTTCGTGACGTTCTGCGTTGGCATGCCAATGCGAAACTGCATTTTTGAAGCATTGAAGTAACCTATGTTTGAAAATTAATGTCAAATGCCATTGATTCTGCTATTTAAATAAAATGGCGTTTGTAAGAATTGGTTTAAAATTGATAACATTAAAGGCATGAATTCTTTGAAAGTCCTTATGACACGGATGGGGTTATTTTGCTTGTTTATTCTCATCTACGAAAGCTCTCTTCCACAAAAAACGATAATAGATTCGACGGCCATTAAAAGGTGGCCTACCCTAGGCCCTGCGAATATCAGCCCCAATGGGGAATATTTTAGCTATATAATATACAACCAACCAACTGGCAATCACACATTGATTGTAGGTTCTACAAATTGCCGCTGGAAAAGAGTAATTGTGGGCGGAACAAATGGGTTTTTCACGGATGACGGAAAACGGTTTGTATTTCAGAGCCGGGATTCTTTGTGTTTTTTAAACTTAATGGAGGATCGGTATAGTGCTATATCAGGGGTAGCGGTTCTTCGCCTGCCTAACAATGGATTAGGCGATTGCGTTGTGTTTAAAAAGGCGAGCTCCGGGGACCAATTATACCTATTTAATTTACACAGTGATAAAATTAAAGAGTTTTCAGGCGTTAAAAACTTTGTATTGGATCAATTTGGGAACTCCTTAGTGTTGATTAAAACGGTTGAGGGAAAAGATGAGAACAGGAAATTGGAAGTACTATGGGTAAATTGTCGAACTACGGACGTAAAAGAGGTCTGGGCAGGGGAAGAAGTTGGGAGTAATTCCCTGACAATTAGAGCCTGTTGTTTTGACGGGCGTGGGGAACAATTTGCTTTTGTGGTGGAACATCAATCTGATAGGGAATTTGCATATTCACTTCTGAATTATAACGAGCCTACTAGCATTGCAAGAGTGCTAGTAGCGGATTTCTCACATGAATTAGATACAACAACTGCTTTATTCGATCCCAATATTCTCCAATTTTCCCGCAACGGCAGATGGTTATTTTTTCGAATTAATGAAAAGACCAATCTCAATATTTCAAGTGCATTGGCGAAGGTAGATATATGGAGCTATAAGGATATTGAGATTCAGCCAAGGCAACAGCGCGCCATTGAAAATGGTGAATTGAGCTATATGGCTGCAGTGCGTTTCGATGGGCATAAAGTTATTCGACTGGAGAATTCCAGGCAAGAGCTTCTCTCCTATCCACCATTGATTACCGGAGATTATGTCGTCGTTGCTGACAGATACAGCGATTCATGGTTGAGACCTGCCCTCCCGCACAAAAAGTATTTGATGTCGTTATTGGATGGCAGTCAGGCCGTACTATCCAACGGCGAAAGAAGTCTGAGTAATTTTTCATTCTCTCCAATGGGGAAATTTCTTGTCTATTATAACTCCGAAGCAGGTGCCTATTTTTCCTATGACATAGTGCATAAGGTTTCCAGGAATATCACTGAACTTGTAACGGAGCATGTCGATCATGACTTGAATGAGACTGCTGGGAGCCCTGGCCCGGCAGGGCCGGTGGCAGCATGGCGTGACGATGATGAATATTTAATGCTTTATGGAAAGAATAACATTTGGGAAGTTTCTTCAGAAAATAAAGGGGCGCCCAGGTTAATTGCGAGTTATTTTGATAACGGTCATATAGTAAAGACCAGAGTCGCTTCTGAAGCGAATGGCGTCGATGATCCAAATTCACGGGTCTATCGTGGCTATAATTCGCATTCCAAAATGGTTTTGACTTTGTTTGACCCACGAACTAAACGTAATGGGTTATGTTTATTAAAGTTAGACAGTTTGGGCCGATCGTTGCAGTGTTCCTTGGGTCCCTATACATTTTATCATTTGGCATCTCAATTATCCCATGACGATGAATTGGATCGTGGAATGGCCCCTATAAAGGCAATTGATTCGAATATATGGATTGTCAAGAGGCAATCAGCAAAGGAGGCGCCTAATTATTTTGTCACATCGGATTTCAAGGAATATATACAGGTAAGCGATTTGCGGCCTCAGGAAAAATATAATTGGGTAACTACGGAATTACTTACCTGGCGTCTGCCGGACGGGACATTAAATCAAGGTATTTTATATAAGCCTGAGAATTTCGATTCAACAAAAAAATATCCGGTGATTTTTAATTATTACAGGGCCTTGACATTTCGAATGTATGAATTTCCAGTCCCTGAATTTACTCAGGATAACATAAATATTCCCTGGTTTGTTAGCCGGGGGTATTTGGTTTTTTCACCAGATATACATTATCATTATAGCGATGTTAAGAGGTCTGGAAACTCGACTGGTAATTGTGCCTTGAATGCTATTATATCCGGGGCTCATTATTTAGAGAAGCTTCCATATATAGAGTATATGAGAATGGCTATTCAAGGGCATAGCTTTGGCGGTGGTGAAACCAATTATGTGTTGTTCCATACACATTTGTTTGTGGCAGCGGCCGAAGCGGCGGGAGATACGGATCCAATTAGTGCCTATCTGACGTTGGTACCCTTGGCAAGTTCAATTGAAAATACTTCGAAACAAGCCGGGTTTGATTTGGCATATGGAGGAGACCCTTGGGAAAAGACGTCGGAGTATCTGAACTCGTCTGCTGTCCTTCACGCGAACAAAATAGTCACTCCTTTATTAATTATGCATAATAGAATGGACAACCAAATACAGTGGAGACAGGGATTGGAACTTTACATGGCACTTAGAAGGTTAGGCAGAAGGGTGTGGTTATTACAATATGATAATGGAGGACATTCTGTACGCGGACTTGATGCTCAAGATTATACAATTCGGTTGACGCAATTTTTTGACTATTATTTGAAAGGAGAGCCACCCGCTTTATGGATGACAATTGGGGTGCCGGCAAAATTAAAAGGTGTCTCAACAGGATTTGAGTTGGACAAAAGCGGAAGAATTCCTTAGCCGGGCGGGTCATAGTTTACATACTTAAAAATACAAGAGGATTGTATCAAATCGATACAATCCTCTTTAATTAAACCTTAGCGTTCGATAAATCCGAATGAGCTATAGAACGCCGGTTCCTCGCGCAAGCTACTGCTCTGCATAGAAAGTAGTTGCTACATCACAATCCGAAGTGGTAGTTGGTTGAACAGCAGTAATGGTTGCGCCATTTGGAAATGCTACTGCTGCGCCGTCATTTGAGTCTGTTGTGTATTGGCTGCCTGCAAGAGCGCATGTGCTGTTTGTCAGATAATAAACGGTCAGACTGCCTTTTGCTTTAAAAGCCAATGCGCCGCCGACTATGCCAACTACGGCGATTGCTGCCAGGAAAAATTTTGCTTTTTTCATAAAATTTTGCTTTTTTGATACAAAAATGCTAAACTTTTGATTGTCGAAAAATGTACCTACTCTTTTGACTGGTTTTCGGTTACCCCATTGTCGATCAGGGGAACTACCCGTCGATAGTACCTGATAAACATACTTACATTCCTGATCAAGAGATGCGAGTTTCTTCAAGCTGTGTCCTTATCCAGGACTAAATCAAGATTTCTTGTGCATGGCTATATCTTTTGTGAAAACGCCAGTTTATATATTCTGTCTACTGTTATAAGCGCAAATGTGGAGAATACTAGAATACCGAACAACTGATAGCGTAAGGTAATGGGGGATGAAAATACACTGAAGCCGAAATTAGTAATCCAGAGAACTATTGTCAGCAATAAAATATTTCCCAGGTATGTATTTCGTTTTAATTGTTTCAAGAATACTAACGCGATAAATCCAAATAGAAAGACTACATTCATAATTCCTGATAGGATCGGTAGAAAATGTAGTGTATTTATATTTAAGTCTTTGAAGGCGGTGCTTACTTTGTTGGATTTATATTTAAACCAGGCCTGCGCTATTTTGGCTACCGTGTCGCGACCCATATTATATTCATCCAAGAATTCACCAGGTGGGGCATAGTATTTTAGGGCGTTGGGCCAAATATAGAATTTCAAAAAACTTTTTGGATATTTCCTAATTAGATATGACCCATAATCAGTGTACAAAGGCGCGACTGATGCCCAGCGTCTGAAAATGCTCTCTGTTGAATCTTTTCTTTTGGTTTGCTGAAACATATATTGTTGCAATGGAGATTTTCGATCCCACATATACATGGTACTTGCCAGCACCATTTCATAGGGATGCTTCGTCAGGTCCCGGCTTGTATCGAAATAGTGACGGACCATGTTATCCAACTGCTGGAGACTGGAAGGAGCTTTGGTGACTTCGGCATCCGCTACATATCTATACGCATACATGGCATTATTAGCTAATTGCCAACCGCTAAACGGTGTGAATTGGCGAATGCCGGTAAGTTGGTAGTATTGATTGCTTGTGTATAGTATAAACGGTGCAATTAAGAGGACAGAAAGCGCAACACCTGTTAATTTTCTTTTGATTGGCTGACTGCTCAGAAGGAGGGCTACTGCAGCAATCAATGGATAATACAGCGCATTGTATCTTATAATAAAAGCAATGAATAAAACCACAGATTGGATAGCTATTAATTTAATAGTCGGATGTTTTAGAATCCACAGGAGAAGTGTAAACCAAATTAAACTAACTGCTAAGAATAAGCTGTCGCTAGATACGTAATTGCTAATATAGAGGAATACGGGATTAAATACTAGGAATGAAAAGATTAGATATTTGGTTATTTTACTTGGCACATATAAATGGAAAATAGTGAAAATAAACCAGAGACCGCTCAGTTCAATCGACAGATATTGAATTGCAACAAGTACGGTATCTGATTTGGTAAATATGCTAATGAAGCGCAGGAACTTTGAATAACCAATGGGATAAGTATTGATATCGTAGTTAAAATAAGCCGATTGTAGGTATACGTATGAGTCTCCGTTGATAAAACCAGCGTAGGGGTAAAGGAGCTTGAATACAATAAATTGCATCACGATGGCTATGCCAGCGATCCATAGGAAGGTCAGGCTAAGTTTGTCATTAAACAGGTATTCTTTTAAAGTGAGGGAGTCAACTGGCCTTGCTTTCTTTTGAGGTTTTTCAGAAAGCTGTTTTTCTTCGTGGTATTCCTGTTCGGTGTTGATTGCCCATAGGTTCGACTTTTGGGTAACTCCAGCCACAATATTGTCGACGGCGACCATAGCGCAGAGCATTGAATGGTCGGCGTTGTTGTATTTGTGCATGCCATTACGACCGATGAGGAAGAGGTTTTCGAATTTACTGGTGTAATCCTTTATTTTGTCGAATTGATCATAGGTGCCGAAATAGGCCGGATATGTTTTCTCCATACGACGGACGGTGATGTCGAGAACGTCTTTGGACGTCGCCAGGTCCATTTTTTCGAGCTCCTTAATGGCGGCAGCTTGGATAGATTCGTCGCTTAGGGCCCAGAAATCGTCGGTCTTGTTGCAGAAATATTCCATGCCGATCCAGGTCGTGTTTGGGTCCTTGATCATCCCTCCGCCCCAGTTGTTGTAGATCATCAGCCGGCCGACCTTTACATCCCGCTCCTGGATATAGATCCAGTTATCCTTAAGCTCCAATCGCTTACCGTCCGAAGAAGATAGCTGCTTGAGAAGAATACCGACATTGATGAAATCCCTGTATTGCAACCCCGCAGCTATTTCCCGGACATCTGCCGGCACGGCCGCGCCCATACCGGCAATAAGTTCCTGAACGGGCATGGTGGAGAAAAAGAAATCTCCTTCCCAGGCACCCGTGTGACCCGTTTGCGTATTTATTGTTGTAACGGAGGTTATCTGGTCATCCTGCATGTGGATCTTCTGCACCTGCTGATGCATATAGATCTTGCCACCCATCTCCTGGACCTGGCGGGCTACCTCTTCCCATAGCGAGCCGGGGCCTCGTCTGGGATAGAGGAACTGCTCGATGAGGCTGGTTTCGGTGCCTTTTTGGCTAAGGTCGCTTTTCTTTTTCCTGAGACTTTTGATCGCCTGGCTGATAGCTTTGCTGAGAGAAACGCCTTTGATGCGTTGGGCGCCCCATTCCGCCGAGATCTGGCTCGGCGCTATTCCCCAGACCTTTTCCGTATAATCTTTGAAGAAAAGAAGATAGAGCTGTCTGCCGAATTTGTTGATGATAAAATCTTCCAGGCTTTTTTCGGGTTTGCGCGGGAACAGCGGAATCCAGAGGAATGATACGAGAATCTTGATAGTCCTGATCAATCCAAGCGTCCGCAGTGTATCCAGTGATAGCTGGATAGGATAGGCGAAGAACTTGCGCAGGAAATAAATCCTCGTCAGCCGCTGGATCAGGAGCATGCGTTTATCCGGATCTTTGGCGGACGGTTGTGCCTCGCCGTTAAGCTCACGACTTTTGTTCTGATATGAAATAGTGGCTTTGGCATCGCCACCTTCTTCCAGCGGCATGACGTTGAGCCACCAGTCCATGACCCGGTCCGACTTCGAGAAGAACCGGTGGGGACCCATATCCATCCGATTGCCTTTGTAATTAATGGTTCGGGAGATCCCGCCGACTATATCGTCTTTTTCGAGGATAATAGGTACAATGTCTGTGCGTTTCAATAGCTCGTAGGCAGCCGTTAACCCGGCCGGCCCCGCGCCAATGATAATGGCTTTCCTGGGCATGCGAATGCGTTTTGTTCGGTGAACAATAATGTCAATAAAACCTACTCAATCGATGGGGATGGGGGAACAAGGCTAATAATAGCGGATTGGAAACGTCAATAATCAAATAGAGTTGAAGAAGTGAACCGGTAAAAGTCGCAAAGACGAAAGCCAGAAGATGATTTGATGAGTCATGGCAGATAAGGTTTACGTGAACAACTGGATGCAATTTACGATCGAAAAACAGCACGAAACAAATTTTAAAGGTTTACTCGAAGACATAAATGGTTTACTAACCGCCCATTAAAATAAATGTGAACCTTTAGGAGCCGGCTTCTTCGCGTTGCTGATGCAGTTTACGATAAGATGCCGGCGTGAGATTGTACAGTGCCTTGAAGGTCTTATTGAAACTTCGCTGTTTCTTGTAGCCGCTGTCGAGTGCAATGGCTTTGATGGAATCATCGGTGCGCAAAATCCGTCGAGCCGCCCGGTTGATACGCTGACGAACAATGTAGGCATGAACAGTGGACTGCACCAACTCGTGAAAACCTGCCTGGAGCTTTTCCCGGTTGATGGTAAATTTTCGGCAAATTGCTTGAATGGAATGTTCCTCGTAGATCGTTTCATCAAGGTAATCCCTGATCTTTTCGATCAGCTGGATATCTTTTCTTTTCATAGCGAAGAAGGTTTTTTACCTGCTAATCTTCGTGCAAGTATCGGACCGGAAAGCTAGAGCAAGTTTCTGCGGCCACCCCGCAGGGAAGATCGATAAATTGGCCGCCGTTAATTTTAACGCAATGCATGTTAGATCGGTAGCCCTGTTTTGTCTCTTTTTCTTGGTCCTTCAGCATATGCAGGGGCAGGATACGATTGCGTCAAATAAAATAAGAGACACCGGGATTACGAAGATCGACAGCCTGAAAGCCGCTATCGTGATCGCGGCGGTCCGCCCGCATATAAAAGGGGACACGCTTGAATATAACACGGAGCATTTGAAGGTACCGCCGAACGCGGCAGTGGAAGAGCTATTGAAACGGCTTCCGGGTTTGCAAATAGATCCCGACGGTACTATCTCCTACAACGGCGAAAAGATCAAACGACTGCTGGTAGACGGTGAGGACATCTTTGGCGATGATCCTACGATGGTGACCAGGAATTTCGACGCGAGCAAGATCGCGCGGGTGCAACTGCTGGACCGGAAGACCGACCAGGCTATTTTTACCGGCATCGACGATGGGACGCGGACCAAGACGCTAAACCTCGTGATGAAAGAAAATGCGAAGGACGGATATTTCGGGAAGGTGGAGGCAGGCGGGAATACGGACGGATACTACAATGCAAACGGCGCGCTTGCCGGCTTCCGGAATAAAGAACAGTTTACTGCTTTGGGTTTGGCATCAAATACCGGGGTACTGGGTTTTACGGGCAATTCTGGCAGTTCAACCGCACAGGTTAGTTTTCTAAACGGGAATACCGACGCTTTGGGCGCGAGCGCCGGCACGGGCATTCCGAGATTCGATGCAGCCGCCCTGCATTATGCCAATACCTGGAATGGGCCGGGAGACCATCTAACTGCAAATTATCAATATAGTCATTATTATACGCAGCCCGTCGCTACGACGCAAAGCCTGCAGGAAGAACCGGGAAGCGTGTATGGCCAGAACCAAAAGAGCCGGAGTACGACCCAACAGGACCAGCATTGGATGTATGCGGTCTACGATTGGGCACTCAGCTCCGCCACGGCTTTTAGATTTACCTTTCATGGGAGTAGTTCCGTGGCTGACAATCAGCTGGGGTCCGCCGCGGCCGGCACGATGAACGATACCCTGGTGAATAGCAGCCAGCGTGCGATCAAGGATAGGGTAAACAGGGTTAGCGTAGGTGGTGATGCGTCCTGGCGGATCAGGTTGGGAAATAGGGATGACAGGGTATTTTCAATGAATATGGGAGCTTCGAAGATCGACAATACTACGGCTGGATATTTATATTCCATTAACCAGTTTTACATCGGATCGCCAAGTACAGACACCGTTGATCAGCGTAAACAGATCTCGGATCATTCCTTGACCGCGGGTGGTTCGCTTGCTCTCACGTTGCCGCTTTGGAAGGGATCGTTGCTTGCTTTGTACTATGGACTATCCCGCGTGACGGATGACCCGCTGCAGGGTACCTATGCCCGGGGGGATGGGAAATATCAGACGATGGTGGATAGCCTTAGCAGCGATTTCACTACGGAGACGATCAATCAACGGGGGACAATCAATTTACAAGGTAAAACCAAGCAGGTGGCCTACACCATTGGGACTGACTGGATTGGATATGATTACCGACAAAAGGATCTGCTCGCAGATTCTTCCTTGCGGATCAAGTATACGAATTTTGCACCCAAGGTGTTTCTTGCTTATACCATTAATACCGCCACGAGTTTTACGTTTAGGTACAATGCCGCCACCCAGCAACCCACTCTTGCGCAGCTCGCCCCCACGACTAACAACAGCGACCCTCTTCATATAACCTTAGGTAATCCCAATTTAAAGCCCGGTTTGAACCAGAACATTTATTTAGATTTTCGCCATTTCAAGACCTGGCTGATCAATGTCAACCTAAATGCGACTTTAAGCAACAGCAACATCAGTACCAAAACTACTACGGACAGCCTCGGCCGGCAGATCAGCCAGCCGGTGAATGTGGACGGTGGCAGAACCGGAGGCATAAATCTGAGCGTTACCCGAAAGGTCTTTGGTTTTGACCTGGGATTCCACGGGTTGGGTACTTATGCACGAACAGTGAACTATGTAAACGCCGATCTTAGCCGGAACGATGCCTATACCGGCGGAGGCGGCATAAGTTTGAACAGGTTTGTCGCGGATAAGTACAGCCTTCAACTGAATACCAATTTTACCTATTTCGACCAGGTAAGCAGCATTAATGCAACCGCGCCGGTTCATTACTGGACACAAAACCATTCAGCGGCATTGACGATTTATTTTATCCGTGGATTCGAAGTGAATACGAATGCTTCCTATACCTGGCAGGAGAAGACCAGCGCCTTTGGGTCCGCTACTTCGGTGTTGCTTTGGAATGCCTATGTGAGCAGGAATTTTATGCACGATAAGCTGGTTGCCAGATTCCAGTTCAATAATTTGCTGGATGCCAATGCCGGTATTACCCGGACCACCGCGGCCAATGTCAATACCCAGAGCTCGACCAATATCCTGGGCAGGTATTGGATGCTTTCGGCAATCTACCATTTTGATAGGAAGTTCAAGAAGAGATAGCTAGCGCGCTGAAAGATTTTTGCTTTTCGAACGTACTAGGTTAAATACTAGTCGGTTTCATGCGTTATTCTGCCATCCTCTGCTGCTTGCTTTGGTATCTTTCGGGTATCGGCCAGGTCGTTTACTCCGTACAGACCAAAGTGAAAAAAGCGGCGATCCCGCCGACCTTATGGGGGCTTTTCTTTGAAGATATCAATAGGGCTGCGGATGGCGGGATCTACGCGGAAATGGTCAAGAACCGGAGCTTCGATTTCCCAAAACCGCTGACGGGATGGCAAACCTGGCCGACGAACCGGCTGCGGGACGGGATATTCATCGTGACCAACCAAATGGCGGAAGATCCGGCCGATCCGAAATATATGGCGGTGACTGTGAGAGACGGGGATACCGTGGGGTTGATTAATGATGGATTCGGGGGGATGGCGTTTAAGCGGGGACTGGCTTATGCGCTGACGCTGCGGTACCGGCAGCCGGTGGCTGGCCTGCATTTACGGGCTTTTTTATTTAACGGTGCGAATAGGCCGATAGGCCATGTGGATATTACGCCGTTAACCGGGACTGATTGGCAGGAACAAACGGTCGATATCATGCCCAGCGATACCACCACCGCAGGAAAACTGCTGGTGATCTTCGAAGGCGCCGGACATATGGACGTCGACCGCATTTCGCTCTTCCCCACCGACACCTGGAAGGGAAGGCCCGGCGGGCTACGCGCGGACCTCGTCCAACGACTGGCGGACTTGCATCCCGGGTTCATGCGGTTTCCGGGCGGATGTATCGTGGAGGGAAATCAACTCATACACCGCTATCAATGGAAACATACCATCGGCCCCCTGCAAGACAGGCAGTTGGTTCAAAGCATCTGGGCGGATGATGTGCCGGACCGACAGACGCCGGATTATATGGAAAGCTTTGGCCTCGGCTTCTATGAATATTTCCAGCTTTGCGAGGACATCGGCGCGGCGCCGCTGCCCATCATTAATTGTGGAATGTCCTGCCAGTTCGATGCGGCTGAGGTTACACCCGTGAATGAACTGGAGCCTTATATCCAGGATGCGCTGGATCTGGTGGAGTTTGCCAATGGCGGCACGGATACGAAATGGGGCGCCAAACGCGCCGCGATGGGGCATCCGAAACCTTTTGGAATGACGATGCTAGGCGTAGGGAATGAAAATTGGGGGCCACAATATGCCGAAAGGCTGGCGCTATTTACGCAGCGGCTCAAGGCTAAGTACCCGGATATCCAGCTGGTTTGCGCCACGGGCTATAGCCCCAACCTCCGGACATTTACCTATATGGACTCCGTGCTCAGGGCCCGACAGGTAGATATCATCGACGAACATTTTTATAATCCGCCGGCATGGTTTCTCAAGAACGCGACACGCTACGACCACTATGATCGCAACGGCCCAAAGATCTTCGTAGGAGAATATGCTGCTCAAAGTGATCGTATCGGCAGCCTTAAAAATGTAAACAACCTCCAGACGGCGCTGGCCGAGGCGGCGTTCATGACGGGGATCGAACGAAATGCCGATGTGGTCACCATGGCGAGCTACGCGCCGCTTTTTGCCCATGTTACGGATTGGCAATGGACGCCGGACCTCATTTGGTTTGATAATGCGGGCAGCTATGCTACGCCGAATTATTATGTACAGCAACTTTTTAGCTTGAACAAGGGGACGGCTGTGGTTCCGCTTTTATCTAACGGCCAGCCGGTCACCGGTCAGGATAGTTGCTGGGGGACGGCTTGTATGGACGAGCCGACGGGGGATTTGATCTTGAAGCTGGTGAATGCTTCGGGTAAGGCCATGGAAAGGACGATCACGCTCGAGGATGCGCGATTGCACGGGGTGGCGACGGTGACGACGCTGGCCGGAAGCGATCCTGGTATCGTCAATAGCCTGGCTGCACCGGCGCGGGTCGCTCCTGTGACGGAAAAGATGGAGGTGAAAGGGAAGAAGATGCAGCTGAATCTGCCAGCCTATTCGCTTGTGGTCGTTCGGTGCAGCTTGCGATAGGTTGCAGGAGTAAGGTTGTAGAGCGCCTTGAAGGTTTTGTTGAAACTGCGTTGTTTCTTGTAGCCGCTTTCGAGCGCAATCGTCTTGATGGCGTCGTCCGTCTCCATGAGACATTGCGCTGCACGATCGATGCGGCGGCGGACGATGTAGGCATGGACGGTACACTTTACCAATGCGTGAAAACCAGCTTGCAACTTTTCACGGTTGATGGTGAATTTTCGGCAAATTGCCTGAATGGAATGCTCTTCATAGAGACGCTCGTCGAGGTAGTCCTTGATCTTTTCGATTAGCTGGACATCTTTACTTTTCATGCAAGGAGAAGGTTTAATGCTTGTAACCAAGTAGCAAGTATTAGACCGGAAAGCTAGATTAAATTGCTGCTGCCGCCACGCGGGGAGGATAAAAAAAGCCTAACATTTGTTAGTTAGCGAGGTCAGAGTGCCGTAAAGGGTAAAATAAACAGATAGTTGTTAATGAATGATGTTTTGGCCTTCTGCCTGAATCCATTGTCAAGATCAGGTTTAATGACCAAAAATAACTCATTCACATGGCAGAAGAATTAGACGGATTCGAACAATTCCTGCGCGGGGAACCGCAAGGGATCGATCTCATCGTTCTTGCTTACCGGGATCCACTGGTCTCCTATGGTCTTAATTGGATGCCGAGATTGGATATTGTCCAGGATGCGGTAACGGAGGCACTACTTGCCCTTCCCGGAAAGATCGGAATATTCGAAGACGTAACACACATCAAGAAATCCCTTCACGCGACTGTTAAGAATAAATGCCTGAATGCGAAGCGGGAATTGGACAGACACGCCAGCCTGTCCGAAAAGGCAGAGAATAGCGCCAACAACGAGGCGCCCAATGAGATAGACATCCGAATCTCGGACGCTCATCGTCGCTGGATCATCAAAAAGATACTGATCCTATTGCAGGAGTTGCCCCAACAGAGAAAAGAAGACTTTCACGCTCATTTTGTCGAAGAGAAAAGCATTAAAGAGATTGCCGAAGAACGCGGGCGCTCGATCGTCACCGTGCGCCAGAATATCAAGAATGCGCTGAAAAACATACGATTAGCTCTTAAGAGCAACGGATTTCCCGGAAATCTTAAAAAAAGTTGATCTTTTTTTCACTCAAAACACCCCTTTCTGAATATACTATGGACAATGGATTCAGACAGACGGAACAGATTACTTTATGATCATCCAAAAACGAAACATGTTATGGCCGATCACGCAAGAATAGAAGAACTGATTGTGAAGAAGTTACTCGGCGAAATAACCATGGAAGAGGAAAATGAGCTGCAGGCTCTGGGGAACATATCCACAGACAACCGGGAGCTCATCGACCGCATGAGTCCCGAGGCCTTTGGCGTGCGGCTGCACGCCCTTCGCAATATCGATGACATGAAACTGGATCGGGCAATGAAGGCGAAGATGCGGCATATCCCCGGCGTGCTGGATTGGGTCCCAGAGACCACCTGGATACAACGTGCTGCGCGCCCGGTGGGCATTGCTGCCACTGCCGCCCTGCTGATCTTTGGTTTCGCCTTATGGTTCTTTGGTAAAGGAGACAGCCACGTCGAAACGGCGTTGAACTATCCAGTCGAGGCGACCCTGTCCTGGCGATCGAACGACGGTTTGCTGGATCTGAGCGAAGCTGGAAAAGGGTCCGATTACCATAGTATCGAACTCGGGAGCATTCCGAATGGATTGAGTTATAAGATCGGCGCCATCTATATTGCCAGATTGGGGAATCAAATTTTTATCAACCGACGGGTCGATACGACTACGACTGATGCCGATGCGATAAAATACCAGGTTGACAATATTTCCGGGTTGGAGGATATCCAACTGTTTATCCAGGATTCGACGAGGACGCAGGTATACCCTGGTTCTGGTTTGGCTTTTCATATCTATAAACCCGGCATCCCATTGAAACAAAAAGAAATGGACTCCCATGGGCGGGTTCTATTCGCCGTCCTCAATAATTCCAATACTCCCTTTATCGTAAAGACCCCGAAACAAGAGGTCGCCGTTTTGGGGACGGTGTTTGAAGTCCGCGATGATAACAAAGAAAGCACCAGCACCGTCCTCTGCTATTCCGGGAGCGTTCTCGTGAGAGACCCCGGGATCATGCCCCAGAAGCTTAAAGCTGATCAACGGCTCACCGTGGACCCTACGCATACGTTCAAAGTGTCGACGGGCGGCTTCCCAAAGATGCCGCAATGGTCGTCAAAGGAACGGCCTTTCGATTTCTCGGATATGAACCTCGACAGCGCCATGACCGAGATTGCCCATTGGTATGCTCTCTCAAAAGTCAAGTTCGATCCAGCCATAGATAGAACGAAAATGGGAACGGTGTTCAGCGGCAAGCTCAGCAGGTATCTTACCCTGCAGCGGCTGCTTTCCATTCTCGAACGGAACGATCTGCATTTCCAGATCCAGGGGCAAACGCTCCTGGTGAAGAAATAGGGGGCGCACTGACCAGGACCATGATCATTAAACCATTCTTGTCACTCCCAGGCCCGGCATGTCCATCCCGGGCGACCGCGGGAGTTGCTGTTAAACACTATCCTCGCGCTTAAACGTTATCCTCGCTTTGTCTTAACCTATAAGGGTCTCCGAAATCGGAGATAAAACTTGCATTCTCACCAAAAACTAATTCATGAATAGACCGTGTCCTTGTGGCCCCAGGGCTACAAAGCGGGGCTTCAAACTCCTTGTATTGTTGTTTTTCGCGTGTTTTGCCCTAAAAACGCAAGGCCAGGATTCCTCTTCCGTGATCGTGATCCCCGATGTCCCGCTGAATTATGCCAGGGCCCTGGATACGATCGGAAAACAATTGGACGTTTCCTGGGGTCACGAGCCGGAGATGCCCGAGCTCCTTGGGCCCTGTTGCGTACATGGCAGGATGACCTTTGAAAAGTTCTTTGAACCATTGAGAAAACAAGGTCTTTATTTCGAGTTCATCATCAAGGGCATGAGTGATGTCAAAATGCTTATCATCAAACGAGCCCTTCCCTCCCGACCGATACCGGTGAAGCCAAAGATTTTTAACCTATGGACAGTTGACGAAGATGCGCACGCATTGTCCTTCGCATCGATCTATGATCTCGATACGCGTTATTCGACAAAGACCGACTGCTCTGGAATGGCCCGGGTCGAATACCAGGAATATCCGGTGGGACTCCTGGTGAGCTATGTCGGCAGGAGATCGGTCCCCGAAACCATCGAAAAAGATTCCACGGTGGTCACGCTCCAGATCGAGCCGCAATCGCTGGAAGCAGTCACGCTTTCCTATAACCCGACTAAAAAGGCGTTTTCTACGAGTACCTTCACGGCGATCCAGGACGTTGGCATTCCCTATAACGGTGCTTATCGCCGCCGGCTAACTGATATATCCACGGGAACCGTACAAAGCATGCTCGAAGGCCGGGTGCCGGGAGTACTGGTCACTCCCAGCAGCGGTGTACCGGGTAGCTCCAGCTATCTCACTGTTCGCGGCCAGAGTTCCGTAATCAACGGTACCGATCCCTTGTATATTATCGACGGGGTGCCCGCAGCCGCCGGCAACAGATCTGTAAGCAATATCCAGTCCGGCAGCGCTGCCGGCTCGCTAAGCCCCTGGTCCTTTATCGCACCTTCCGATATCGAACGCATCGATGTACTCAGGGACGCGGACGCCACAGCCATCTACGGTTCACGCGGCGCCAACGGCGTCGTCCTCATCACCACGAGACAATGGAAGGCGGGTCTTCCGAAATGGGACGTGAGCTTTTCGTCGGGGATCAGCTCAGTAACCCGGAGACCATCCTTTATGAATATTGGCGAGTATGTCGGCATGCGACGGGAGGCGCTTCGGAACAGCGGGCTCGCCGACTCGACTGCGCCTGATCTGTGGCTTTTGGATACGACCCGCAATTTCGAATGGGGAAAATGGCTGCTTGGCCGCCAGGCACGGCTGACAAATGCAGGATCCTCCTTTTCCGGCGGAGATATAAAGAACAATTATACCGCGGGCATGGATTATCTCCAGGAATCGACGCCTTTTCCAACACAACCCCATCATGATCGCCTAACGACGAACTTCAATTATAATCATCAATCTCTAAATAGACGATGGTCACTACGGTTTACCGGACTTTCGGGCTGGGATGCCAATCACCAGGTTATTTCTTTGGACCCTGCCTCGTTTCAAACGCTTGCTCCGAATGCTCCATCTCCGTTGAATAAAGATGGTCAGTTGGTCTTTTCTTCGACTCTGAATTTTCCTTCGTTCGTGAATTATGCCAACCCGCTGGCCCAGATGCGTCAGCCATATGAAGCGCTATCCGCGAATTATGTGCTGAGTGTGGTCAATAGTTATGCTATTGCCAAGGATCTTTCTTTTAAGACCACGGTTGGTTTCAATCGCATCCAAACACAGGAATACGGCGCCATGCCGTTGTCGACGCAGGACCCTGCATCTTCGGCCGGCGCTATGGGCTATTTTGCCTCTACCAGATTCGACAGCCGCATCCTCGAACCCGAAGTCGATTATACGCATAAAATGGGTAAACTGAAGACCAGTTTTGTCGGCGGCGCTTCCTTTCAGCAACTGGATGAACACGCCTCCGCCCGCACTGACACCGGCTATGCCAACGACGCCGAACTGCTACATCACGAACATGCTATGCCTATAGCCGATTCTTCCCAAGCCATGCGGGATGTCTACACGTCTTATCTCGGCAGCCTCAATTGCAATTGGAACAATCAATACATCCTTCAGCTAACGGGCCGCCGGGATGGGTCGAGCAGGTTCCAGCCCGGTCACCGATTTGGGAACTTCGGAGCCGTTGCATTTGCCTGGATCTTCTCAAGCGGAGATCTTCTACGCCGCTTTTTGCCTTCCTTTAGTTACGGGAAACTAAAGGTCAGCGAAGGCGTCACTGGCAATGACCAGATGGGGGACAGGACGCTGCAAAGTATCGCCGGCACCTCCATCCAGTCGTTCCAGAGTATTCCGGGCTTGTATCCATCCACCCCTAAAGGCAACGGGTGGGAAAAGACCTATAAGACCGAGCTTTCACTGGATCTGGGCTTTTTGCAAAACCGAATTCTTTTTAATGCCACGGCGTATAGACACCGAAGCGACAATTTTTTGCCGAACCCCCGTGGGTTGGCTTCGCGATCCAATAGTGGCCCATCCGGCTGGCCGCTGGTCCTGCAAAACTCGGGGTATGAATTTTCGCTTACAGGGCGGCTGGTAGAAAATATCTCCTTTGGGTGGGATGTCTCGGTAAACTGGACTATCCCACAGAGCAAATTGGTCTCTTTTCCCGGGCTGGCATCTACACAATATGCGAGCCGGCTGGTGGTTGGGCAATCCATCAATGTTCTCAACGGCTACGTCTACAAAGGCGTGGACCCGCAGACGGGTCTCTATAGCTTCGTGGATCTCGACCACAATGGACAGATCACCGCCGCCGACCAAAGGGTCGTAGGAAAATTCGACGCCAGGGGTTTTGGCGGACTCGTCAACGACATCCGCTGGAAACAATTCCAATTCCAGATACTGTTAGGTGCCCGCATCGCCACTGGAGTAAACTACCTGGCGGCGGTTTTCGCTAACGATCCACCCGGGGCCATCGACGATGGACTAAGCTCGAATGTTCCCCGCGTGCTCCTCGACCATTGGCGGCAACCCAACGACAATGCTTTGTACCAAAAAGTGACTGCCGCGCCCGATGCAAAGGCCGACTCCGCGCGTGGGTTCTATTTGAGCTCGAGTGCGTTATTGGCCAACACATCGTTCTTGCGGCTCCGGAAGGCGGCGATCGTCTACAGCCTGCCGTCTTCCCGGGCGTTGCGGATGCATTTGACGTCGCTGGCATTTTTTCTCGATGCTCAAAATCTATTTACGCTCAGCAGGTATGGGGTCGATCCGGAGATACAAAGTGTACTCACCACGCCTACGATGCGAACGGTGGAGGCGGGGGTAAGGCTTTCGCTCTAATAGGGATGTGAGTACAGAAAATACGAGGCATAGATGCCGTGGGGATAGCCTTTGATAGCATAGCCGCTGGCGATGAGCGTTCCGTCGACGGGATCTGTGTCGACATAGACGTCATACTCGTCTTCCAGCCTGGTTATTTCACCGGCGACCGAGGTCCAGTCGTCATACACGGTTCCGCTGTCAAGGTACCAATAGTAGTAGGCGTCTCTGGCGTTTCTTTGAAGGTTCGTGCGCTTTTTTGCCGGCTTGAAGGATGTAAAGAGGAGAAGACTTGTCGCGACTGCGACCGTCAGAACGACGCGTAGCTGTTTCATAACTTGAAGGTTTAATGGTTAATCGTCCTTGTACTAATGACCAATTGTCCCTATAAAGATAAATACCTAATGAGCGCATAAGGTTATTTTCTCTTTCGGAAATTTTAAATATTACATGGTTTGTTTAGGGGTGGGCTCGGAAAAGTTTAGGAGGCTGCGGCGTGGGTGCAGGGGAGCCATCCGCGCTTTCGGTGGTCCGAAGAATTCTTTAAATGTTATTCAAGTGATATTATGCCATTTTTGACCGCAAACAACACGAGACCGACTCTGGTACGGACGTTTAACTTCTCAAATAGTGATTCTCTATATCCATCTATTGTCCTGGGGCTTTGGGTCATTCGGAACGAACAAATCGAATACATCCATCCAACAACCAACTAAAATTCCAACCGTGAATCCAGTACAGGAATTGCTGCAATTTTTGGATCAATCGGGCCCGGGCCAGTACGTGGTGATCACCGGAGAACTGGCGAAAATATTTCCCCCACCCTTAAGGTTTAAATACGCTGATTACGCCGCCGACATCAGGTCCTTTTTATATGAAATCGAACGCGAACGGCTCATCAGGCTCGACATTCCTAAAAGGGAGTTGTTCGAGTCGACCTTTGGCGATTTAAACAATGTATTTTATAACCTCGAAAGCCATGAGGTGAAGGCAACGATCACCAAAGAAGGATCGGACTATCTTGCCCGCGCTGCTATCCGGAGGGCCCCCTTGGTCGCCATTGGCCCCATCATCGTTAACAGCCCCGGGGCAAATAGTGTCCACAGTTCGGGGACCGGCAGTATCACCATTGATTCGAGATCGGGCAATGCTACCGCCGAACCGAAGAGAAAACGCAGTAAGATCGTCGGCTTTTTGAAAGCCGTGGCGGACTCAATTGCTTCATTGCAGAAGATATCATTAATGGTTTCTTTGCTATTGGGTTTTTGGGGTGCCAGGCTTGTTCTACCGAAACCCAAGGCGCAACCTCCGGCGGCCCCGGCCAAAGCCGCAAATTCCATCGATACACCTTTTGGCAAAAAAAAGGCAGAAGAAAAGATTCTCGGCCAGAGCCGATGAAAAACCAACGGCAAAATCTTTGGAATACTGGACCGACAGGAATATTTCCAACTTTTTTCGAAAGAGTTGACCAGAGCTTTTGTTTGCAACCGTTAGATCCTTAATCCGGTTGCATGGTTGTTGGTTATTCAAAGAGGGTGGTTGGTGTGGGCGACGCAAGGTTTGGTCCAAAATCCAATGAGTACTTGAAAAATTAAATACTTTAGGCGTCTAGTCCTGGAAGCGATTGCTTTTAAACCAACTATACTATGCATGATCTCTCCCGACTGAACGACCTTGCGCTGTTAAAGGTTCTTGGCGTAATAACGCCTCAACAAGAGAAAGAATTGCAGAAGCTGTTAAAGGCCTTCGCGGAGGACAGCCTGTTAAAGGCTTTAGAGGAGGAGAGGCTGGTCATAGAGAGAATTGATCCGATAGACTTGCACGAACGATTGAAGAAATTGCAAGTGAAGAATATCGATGAACGAATTCGACGTCGTTCTCTTCTACCCTGGGGTATCGCCGCCGCCATCCTGGTGCTTTGGCCCACAGGCCACAGGTTTTTTTTCTTCTATTCATTTCGACAGCCGACTGGTCGAATCTGAATTCGTATATACCCGTAAGTTAGAAAAACTACGGATGCAATGGGTCGGCGGCGCATCATTACAGGATTGGGCTGGAAAAGCCACCGGCAGAGCCGATACCGGTTATACCAGCGATATCGCCTTGCTCCATCACGAGCACGCTACACCAATGTATATCTTTCCTCCTGAATCCATGAGTGATGCCTACACGGCTTTTTTCAGCAACCTTAGCAGCAATTGGAACAACACCTATATCCTCGATGCGAGCACCCGCAGAGAGGGGTCCAACCAATTTCCTTCCGGCCATCGATTTCGCAATTTTGGGTCTATTGCCGCAGCCTGGATCTTTTCCAGCGGAGATGTCCTTCGAAAGCTATTCCCCTTCTTTAGCTATGGAAAGATAAAGCTTAGTGAAGGCGTCACTGGCAACAATGAGCCAGGCGCCAGAGCCTTGCAAAATGATCTTCCCGCCTCCCCTCTTCCACGGTTCCAGCCCATTCCTGGACCTGATACGGCTCTCCTGGGAACAGGTTGGGAAAAGACTTACAAGACCGAGCTTTCGCTGGATCTGGGTTTCCTGAAGGACCGTATACTATTCCATGCGTCCTTTTATCGGCATCGAAGCGATAACCTTCTTCAACTGGGGCCCTGGGTGGCTCCCGCGGTCCTGGAAAATTCCGGCTATGAGCTGTCGCTTTCCGCGTCACTAGCGGATAAACACTCCTTTGCCTGGGATATCGCCTTCAACTGGTCTATCCCGCGAAACAAACTGCTCTCTTTCCCCAGACTCAACGCCTCCATGTATGCGGATCAACTGATCGTCGGCCAATCCATCAATGTCCTTAAAGGATATGTCTACACGGGGGTGGACAGGCAATCGGGGCTCTATAGTTTTGCCGATCTCAACCACGACGGGCAGATAACCCCGGCCGATCAAAAAGTCGTGGGCCATTTCGATGTCACCGGCTTCGGCGGAATCAATAATACTATCCGCTGGAAACAGTTCCAGCTCCAGGTACTCATCGACGCGCGAATCGCGACCGGTGTAAACTATATGACGGATGTTTTTTATACCAACACGCCCGGCTCGCTCGATGGAGGATTAATCTCGAATGTCCCCAAGGCATTCCTGGATCATTGGCGTCATCCCGGTGATGTAGCGACCTATCAGAAAGTGACTGCTGCTCCGGATGCAGCTGTAGACCTTGCCCTACAGCGTTACCTGAATTCAAGCGCTTTACTCGCTAATACGTCTTTTGTGCGGCTGAGAAAACTATCGCTAGGCTATAGCGTGCCACCATCCATGGCGCGGGCGATGCATGTAAGATCCCTCGTCTTTTACGTCGATGGTCAGAACCTGCTTGCGCTGTCGCCCTATAAGGCGGATGCGGAGATCCAGAGCCTGGACACGATGCCGAATATGAGAACGATAGAAACGGGGGTTCGGATGGGTTTTTAAAAAATCTTTTTAGAGGAGGATAAAGGTATTTAAAATGGGAATATCGGCGGGAGCCCAATCTAGACGGAGGAGTTCATCCCTTGTATGCTAACCGGCCTCACCTGCTTGTAGTTTACCACCGGGAAATTCCCATTTCAAAGGCAATTTCATCTTCTGGCTTCTTCGGGCAGCCAAGACCTTCCCGTCCTTTAGAATGATACCGCAGGTTACTCGAATGACACTCATCCCTTGAATACTTGTTTTTGATGATGGTCCAAATAGCGCTTTTGCTTTTCGGTGAAAGCGCCTACTTGCTGGTGCGGATTGATATGCCACATTTCTAGAATGGACAAAATGTCCTTAGAACTGACCATTAATCCGCCCCTTACTGAGAAGGACATCCAGCCTTTCTTCGTTGTTCCACTGATCACCGGTGGCGCCAAATAATTCTGGACGCTGCTGTTGTCTGAAATGCTCAATTACTCGCCCGACGGCTTGGATTTTTCCGCCGGCATAGGAGAACACGGTATCGCCCACCGCGGTTTTTGTCAGATTGATATAACTCTCATTGCGAGAGCCATTCTTGTTTTCTTGCGGCGACCAGATATAGCCTTCTTCGAACTCGACCTTGAAGGTTTGTTTATGATTGACCCACCAAAAGGACACTGTGTTTAGGTTTAAGGTGATAAGGTAAGACTTTTTTCACCACCAGAATTCCCTAAATTCGCGGCATCGAATATCCACCTTTTATGTGCCGGAGTCTATTGTTCCCGTTGATCGCTTTCGCTTTTTTCTCTTTTGGCGCTAGTGCCCAGATGGGGCCGCCTGTCCGGGGCGCCGACACCACGGCTTATGTCCGCCTGATCTTTATTGCAAAATGTTTTACTTCCGCCGAGAATTCGGCTTTTCGCTTTGCCGCGGCGAATCTGGTGGCTGATTATGAGCGGGATTCGGGCTGTCGCGCTTTCGTGAAGCGCATTTACTTCGACAATGCCCGGCAGATCGTGGACAGCATCAACCACCAGCGGCTGGTGATCAAGTCGGTGGATTTTCTTTCGCATTCGCGGGACGATCGGATCGGGGCTGAGATGACCCGCGGCGCGGTACAATACCGGACCAGCTTGTTTGTGAGCCGCGAACGTTTGGAGGAGGCGCGGGTACTGACGGATGCCGCCGGCGGGGATCTCCGAAACAGTCCGCGGATGGCTTCTATCGAGGAGATCGACTTCTCGCATTTTTCTTACGACGCGGTGATCGAGATCCATGGCTGTCATGCTGGTGCGGGCATCGATTCGCTGCCGGCCAATATCTGTAAGCGTCTTTCGCGGGCTTTGTACATGTCCGGGAAACGGCTGGCGGTGGTCATTGGGCATGGTACCCGGGCGAATCCCAATGAGGCGCGGGGTGCGGGTATGCATAGTGGGGTGGCAGCGGCTGCGGGGCCGGGGTTTAAAGAGTCGGTGCTGGCGCAGGATTACCGGCATGGGTTGCGGCTCGTTTATTTCAATGGGCGGGCGATTTTATCTACACGCACGCCGGGGGCGATAGCTTCGGGGGCGATTATCTCGGCGATCGTGGAGGCACAGAATGCGCGGGGACTTTCGCGGCCGGCATCTTCGCGGCAAAACATCGCACGGCCGGGACTGTTGCAGCGGTGATACGGGCAACATAATGTAAGGAAAATAGTTCGGACAAAAAACGGGGAAAACACCTTTAATTTCGCCGGAACTCTTCGCTACTTTCATCTTCCATTAAAAGCCTTGCAATGAAAGCACCCCATAACCATGCAAAAACGCATGCTGCCGAGGCATTCGTAGTACCGGGAGGCAGCGAAGGCGAGCGTGATTGCCACCTGCGTGCTATAAATGTAGCGGTGCTTGTTTACCCCGGAGTCGAGATGGTCGACATGAATGGCCCGGTAGATGTTTTTTTGAAAGCCAGCACTTATGGGGGGAAATCCAAATACAATGTTTTTACCGTCGCGGAAACCGGCGCGACTATTCCATGCGAAAGTGCGGTCGTAAGCCTCGCGCCCAACTTTACCATCGCCAGTCACCCGGAACCGGATATCATCGTCATCCCGGGTCAGATTACGCCGGAAGACTCTTCTCAGGGGTTTGGTGACGGCCTGGAAAAACTTGTCGCCTGGATAAAAACATATGGAGAGAAACCCGATATCACCGTGATGTCCGTGTGCATAGGCGCCTATATCCTGGCTGCTACCGGCTTGCTTACCTGCAAGCGGGCAACCACCCATTACTTGTCTATAGCCGATATTCAAAAGATGTATCCCCAGACCAAATTTGTAAAGAATGTCCGCTATGTGCATGATGGGAATATCGTTACCACGGGTGGGATAACTTCCGGTATCGACGGCGCACTACACCTGGTGGAGCTCCGGGATGGACCCGACGTTGCGCAACACGTTGCCGATATAATGGTATACAACCGCGAAGCGCCACTGCCGCCTTATACCTTACTGCCACCATATCAATAAACTTTTATACTATGGATAATTCGTTTAACGATTTGATCGGGGGCATCTGGACCTACAGAAGCCTGCTCAATGATCCCGACCTTTCCAAAAACTTTAACCTGCTCGAGTTCGGCCGGGCAAATCTCCAGTTGAAAGCCTCGTCAGCCGGCATTTTAACCGGCCAGATCGGCGACACCGGCTGGAACCTTGATCTCATGGGTTCGATCCAGCTTGGAACGCCTGCCACTCTTTGGTTTCAGGGCTCCGGCGTGGTGAGCGGATCACAATGGATATACGATTATCTCTGTTATGTCGTCCCGGCAATCCCCAACGGCATCAAACAGGTACCGGCACTCGTAGGGAGTGTCACCAGGGCAATACCGCATCCGGACGGGCAGGGCGGGACGAGCCCCGCAGGAGTCGTATGTTCCTTCTATGCAGTGCGCCAACAGTAGTCAAATGAAAAAAGAGTTGAGCAGGACGGGCTGCCCCAGGGGTAGCTGCCGTTGCGGAAAGAGATCGCCGGATAACCGGCTTTCAAAAGCGTCAAAGACGATGCCCTCCGCTATCCTGAGCTTTTTCATCGCATTTTTCCCAAAGTGTCCGGTGTGTCTGGCAGCCTACATGAGCATGTTCGGATGCGTCGGCCTGGCAAAATGGCCCGGGATGAAATACCTGTTTCCGTTTTTGATGATCCTGCTGGGTATCCACCTTTGGGTGCTCTACCGCGGTGCGGCAAGAAAAGGGTATCTACCATTTATCATCAGTGTAACCGGATCATTAGTCGTGATCTTTTCGCGCACGGTTGTCCCCACGGAGAAATTACCGCTGCTCCTGGGAATGGGATGTATCATAGCCGGATCGCTGCTCAACGGTTTCGCCACTACCCGGCATATGTATAAAGTTCAAAATTTTTGAAATATTTAAATTAATTGAAATGGCAAACAACCCCCTAAAAGTCCGCAGATCGATCCAGGACATCTATAACGATTTCAAAACAGGAAAGGACAAAGTGCAGCTTGAAAAATTGATGATCGCCTGGCAATTCATCAAGGCGCTGCCGCCAAGCGATCCCAACTCGTTCATGGCCCTGGGCGGCTACCACGGTGAACCCTTTCTCTGGAGAGGATCCTATGATATCGGCGGCTATTGGGGTGGCTATTGTCACCATGGCAATATACTCTTTCCGACCTGGCACAGGATCTATTTGTACAAGCTGGAGAAAGCGCTGCAAAGCGTCCCGGGTTGTGAAAGCGTAACGCTGCCCTACTGGGATCAAACGTATAAGGTCATGAAGGACGGGGTATTGACCTATCTCGGAGTACCACCCATTCTCACCGATGATTACTTCACCTTTACCAGCGGCGCCGTCATTCCGAATCCTTTGAAATCGTTTAAGCTGCCGGTGGCCCTGCAGGATTCTGAAGAAGCGGAATTCTATACCAAGCCCGCAGGCTATGAAACCGTACGATATCCCTTGTCCGGTCTCGTCGGCCGGGCCATGGACCGCGCTCAAACCGAGGCGAATAACGCCGCCTTTTTTATACCCGGAACGACGACCATCGACAATAAATTGACTTCATCGTTGCTCAATACTAACGTTATTGCCTGGCTCAGCGGGACGCTGGTGTTGCCAGGAAGCCCTGACAACAAACCCATTGGTACGGATAGAGGCGTCGACTACGGCTATCACCAAAGTCTGGATGCGCCATGTTATACCGTGTTCTCCAATACAACTTCCCGCAAAAGGTGGAATGCAGATCATCCGACTGCAATGGCTATGGCGGTCGAGTCGCCGCATAACAGCGTGCACCTGGCCGTGGGAGGGATCAATGCGCCTTTCGCACCTTTTCAGAATGTCGATACCAGGAATCTTCCCGCCAATCTATTTTTGATGGCTGACGCCAATGGAGATATGGGCGAAAACGAGACGGCCGGGCTGGATCCCATCTTCTTCTTCCATCACTGTAATGTAGACCGGGTCTTTTGGGCCTGGCAGGTGAAAAATAAATCGGTAGATAATCTCGACATCACCGTGCCGGGCTTTGACTATAAGAAAGGAGATCCCTATCCAGGCACCAATAACGCCGATAACCAGCCCCCCGTGGGCTATGAGCCCGAAGAGCAGTTGACCATGAATTCGCCGCTCTACCCGTTCAAGCTGGTCGAAAATGGCGTCGAAAGATATTATCGCTCGAGCGACGGATTCAATATCGAGACCCAGCTGGGTTTTACTTACGAGAACATCTCGCTGGATAATCATGATGGAGCTGCCGGGACGGAAAAAGCGGTCGCCGCCCTGGTCGCTGAGCCCCAGGCCGAGCCGAAAAGCAAGAAGGTCGTGACCATTAGTGGAATCAACAGGGCTACCATCAACGGTTCTTTTGTCGTAATGGCCTATGCCACCATCGACGGCGTCAAATATCTTGTGGGGGCGGAACCCATTCTGAGCAGGTGGAAGGTCACGGCTTGCCGGAACTGCATGATGCACCTGGATGTCACTTGTGACTTTAGCCTTTCGCAGTTCACCGACCAGCAGATCGATGAGGCTGTCTTTGAGGTAAAATTAGTGGGGCGTGCGCACAACGAAGAGGTGTTCGAGCAGTTCACCGCGGCCAACCATTCCAACGTCATAAAATTCCTGACGGCGCAAAAAGAGCCCACAAAAGCAGGTGCTAAAATTGCAAGCTTCGTGGCGGCTGCGGCCAATCTTTTTTCTGGGACCAAAAAAACGCCGTTTAGCCTGGAGGTGAGATGATCTCGTAGTTTCGGGCCGACAGGGGTGTAGTGTTTGGATTACAAAGACTGGGTAGCTTTGTTAACGCGGTCATTTTCATACTATATGCGTCCTTTTTTGCGTTAGCGGTAGGTCTATATCCTAATATGCGCGCAACCAATGCTACCCTCGCGGGTAAGTATCTCGTATTCTTTATGCTGCTGGCGGCCGTCCGGTGTCCGGGCTGGGCACAGCCTGTGTTTAAATTTTCGCGTTTCACCGCTACGAATGGTATTTCTCAAAGCAACGTGACCTGCATCCTGCAGGATCATCTGGGCTTTATGTGGATCGGCACCCAAAACGGGCTTAATAAATACGACGGGTATCA